>WLWD01000498.1_pt1 | contig 49988 bp, 42 predicted proteins | sample 6712731 | NCBI WGS metagenome assembly WLWD01 (sample SAMN12718690, study PRJNA576275) | sponge metagenome | isolation source: marine sponge | host: Mycale hentscheli | place: New Zealand: South Island, Marlborough, Capsize Point | collected 2014-11-01
AAATCATAGTAATACTTTAATTGTATCTCACTTGATTTGTAAGTTGCATATATAGAAAAAAGAGAAAAGAAAGAAAGCAGTTGATTTAATTTAACCCCTTGGCGGGACCAAAGCAAGTAGGTTGCAGTAACCAAATTTACCAAAAGTTTGATCAGCTGACAGTAAACTAGGTTAGGCTAATGAATATTCTGCCCAGGAAGCTAGCTGGTCTAGTGGGGTATTCCACCACACTGGTGACCATGTATTGTAACTAATGAATAACTGGCTTACTTAAATTTTCTCGAGTAGTGGTAATTCTGTCTTTATAAATTAGCCATTCTTACTATGGGTATCTAAATCACAAGTAGTTCCTGACAGAACAGATCTCTAGCTACTAAAAAAACAAAACAATTTTACAATTATGTATAATAAAGGGGTTTACCATTCCCATCAGCAATTCAATAAATCAAAGACAAAAGCAAAACCACAGCAATCATTTCCGATGAATTACTGCATAGTTATACTACTTAAGACTTACTTATTACTGCAGTCACAAAAGCTATGTAAAGGCAGCTAATATATATATTTGATACTTAAATGTTCATTTGTGCTGTTCTTTAACTAAACTGTAGCTGTAAAAGCACCACACTTTCACACACACTTGTTCACTGGACATAACCAAAACAAAACTTACCATCATAGTTTTTAGCAAGAATGATACTGTAGTGTAGGCCATATAACTTAGTCATATAGAAAATTTTATCAGTTTTAACAGCTAATATCTAATGAAAACTTAACTCAAGTTTTAATTGAAGTTAGAACTGACAAAATTTTGTATTACATTATTATGGAGGTCCTAATACTTTCCCATATCACCTGTGTCAGAGTTATCATGTTGGGTTATTACCTCCCCAAGGTAATACAAGTGTTTCTTGCAGTATTAAAGCGTTACAATGGTATTATTTTATTATTCATTAGATACTGCAGAATAGTACTTGTCTGATTGGCCATAAGTCAACTAACTCATGATATTCTCCTGTATCAAACGATTAATACAATACAACATATACCCGATTTTCAAATTGTCCATACCAAAGCAGTTTTGCAAGCTTTGCTTGCTCACCAATTGAGATATTAACAAAATAAATGAAAATAAAAATAAAAAACTATAATGAATTCTCTTTAGCATAATGGTCATTGCAAAATCAGCAAAAACATTTACAACATTTCAATTACAATTAGAATATTATAATAATTGGCTTGTTTTACATCTTAGCTGACAAATTTAAATCATCACAACAGCAAAGCATTTTCGATATAATCAGCAAACTTACTTGTAGTTTCTTGTTGTTGGATGCTATTCCTATATACAGTAGATAAAACTAGTGGGCCATAACTAGTCCTTTCTTCTAATACTGATGTTCCATTTATTAATGTTATAGCGGACACTTCTATAATGTATTGTCTGTCAGTCACTAATGAAATTATAACTGAAGAAACAGAAGAAGGAACAGTTACCATCATTTCTTCATTTTTATCTTTCTCTCTATAAGAAACTACAAAATTAGATACTCCAACAAGCTCAGTGATGGTCCAAGATACTTGAACAGAAGTTGAACTGAGAATTGTTACTGTGACATTTAGTACTCTTGCTACAATTAATATAATACAAAGAGTTCAATCTAAATTGTATTCAGTATTATTAAAAACATTTTGTAGTTTTGTTTAAAACATTGAAATTTATTATTATTCTATGTAAAATACTTCACAAATCATTGTGATAGCTTTTTAAAACTTCACATAATTTACTCAAAATTTACAAGTTGCATGTAATTTGTATTATATTACACTTGAACAGAAGTTGAACTGAGAATTGTTACTGTGACATTTAGTGCTCTTGCTACAATTAATATAATACAAAGAGTTCAATCTAAACGGTATTCAGTATTATTACAAACATTTTGTAGTTTTGTTGAAACATTTAATTTTAATATCAATGTAAAATACTTCACAAATCATTGTGATAGCTTTTTACTTCAATTTACTCAAAATTTACAAGTTGCATGTAATTTGTATTATATATTATATTCACCTTCTTTTGCTGTAACAACAATAGTTCTATTAGAGAAAGGTCCAGAATTGACACTGTTGACTCCAGCTACAGTGAAGGTGTACTGAGTGAAGGGCTTAAGGCCAGTAATTAGATGAGTGGTAGCATTAGACTGTGTATTGATTGTTATGTTTCTATTAGTTCCTTCTCCATACTGAATTATGTAACTAGTGATGACTCCATTTCCATCTAAACAATCTATCTCTGTCCACGTGAGAGTAATGTTTGCGGACATTATTATAATAGCAGAAGGTACTCCAGGACTATCAGAAGGAGCTGTGAAATAATCCAGAACTCAATACAGTTTGTTGCAATTGTGTCAATACTTACCTGTCTCTGTGGTAGTCAGAGTGGTAGTTCCAGTGCCTTCTAATTCAGCTGAATTATTTCTACCAGTGCTGCTAACAGAGTATTGAATGCCAGCCTTCAGACTACCAACAGTTACTGAGTTACTGGTAGTAGATTCTGTTCTAGTAGGGACTCCATTACAAGTAGTACCAGTCAATGTAACTGTGTACATATCTACTGATAAACTATTGGTAGGTTGAGAGAAGGACAGAGTAGCAGATGTAGCAGTCACTGATGAAGATATCATTGGTGATAATACATCTGAAATAATTATTTAACAAGTTACTAAACACATACACTAGTATTACTAGACATAGTATCAGCTGAAACAAGTATAGTATTTCATGACTTATTGAACTGATCACTTAATTAATAATAAAATACTGTATAATAATAAGTCAATATAATTATATTGATTGCTGAATAAGACCACTCATCTACATATGTGACAGGATCTGCAAAAGCAGCCACTTTGTGATCATTTCTTGTAGCATTGTCAATTTATTGTTTTGAGAAAGAAGCATTTTTTTAGAAATTCAATTAAATCCATTTACTTACCGCTGCACGAATCTCCACTCTAACCGAGTACACTTCCAGGTAAGATTAAAATTCAATGTCCTTAATTTCTCTGCTTAAATGAAGTTTAAAAACAGTGAGCTTACGTCAAATGGTGCACTTGGCATAAAAGAAATGTTTTTAAGATCTAAAACTTGGGAAAGGGCTAGAAGAAATTATATAGATACCAACAAGCTAAAAAATTATTTGGTTAAGACTTGCATGCTGTCAGGATTTGCACATTATCTCAAAATGAAATTGTGCGCAAATTGTGTTGTTTTTTTTTTTTGCATATCTTGTAACATATAAACTTGACAAGCCACCTCTAGAAAAAGAGTCGTGAGGCTATCTATAATTGAAATTATTACAATTTGTTTTTTGTTGGTTTTTGTAGACACTTTTAATACACAAAAATGATATACTGTACAGAATTAATTCTTTAAATGCCATTAATTTATTGGTGCCTGTAAATGCTCAAGTAAACTCAAAATATTTAAATACTTTCATCAAATATGGCCACTAATACTAGTTTGTTGATATTTAATGCTATATAAGATTGTGTTTATAAGTTATACTAATACATTCTTACCTCTAACAGTCAGAGTGTCAGACACAGCTGGTATACCCAGATATGTGCCTGTAGTAGCTCTCACATGAACAGTGTAATTAGTAATAGTCTCAGTTGTATAAGTAGTTCCAGTCACTTCAGTACCACCAGTATTGACATTCATAGTGTTTATATACACACGATATGTAGCTCCAGAGAACCTAGCTGAAAGAGGAGTCCAGGTGGCCAGTACTCTCTTATTACTAATTTGTCTCAATACAATATTAGTAGGAGGATCTGGATCTGGAATAAAATAAAATTTACAGTTTATAGTATGCTTGTAGTATGTGTATATATTGTTATATTAATGTAATTTGAATGTGATGTTGTCTTAGGGTCTCCAATGTACACTATGACATGTCAGTGTAAAGTTATGTGAAATGAATTCAACAAATGCAACTAAATGCTTCAACAGCTGAGATAGAAAAAAAAGATTACAATAGTTCCATTCTAAATTTAATGAGAACACAGGTTGTATTTCTATTGCAATATTAGCTAAGGTCCTCACTCATATCATATGACATTTGCTAACTTTAAATTACTTAACACTATCAACTTTAGTGATACCAAATTCCTGTTTTCATGGTAGCTACAAGTACGAGCCAAATATACCTACCTCTACATTTTGTATTAAGACAAAATAGACACAATTTACCATGGCCAGAGTCCTCATGTGACAATGTATTATCTTAACACTACCTATGGTTATCAGCATTGTATAATGCTAACTAGTAAAAATATTGACTGGTATATACTTTAAATCAATTTGAGCAGACATTCTGTGTTTTCATTACCTTCTACTGTAAATACTGGTGATGTCACTGGAGTTGTTGTATTGGCATTACTAACAGTGTATGTGTAAGTTCCAGGTAGATATCCATTCAGTTGTAGAGCAACTCTATACATACGACTCTCACACGGTCCAGTACCTACAATAGTCTGTCCTCCTCCATCATAAAATGAATCACCATCTGCCACTCTTGTATGTCTATCAATAATAGTATTATTCCTCCTCCAAGTCACTGATGTAGCTCGACCGCCTGTAGTTATTCCTTCTATAGTTAACACTAGGTTATTGCGATCAGCTAATTGTGGTGGTGAATCAGGATCAAGTTGTATGGGAGCATTAGTTATGGCACCTAAAATAGCATATGAGAGTAAAATATTGTAATATATTTTAATGTCTGACTCATTTAGCATCAATGCTGTGGTTGGATTGGGATGGTCACACACAAATAGCCATTTGATGGTTAAGACTAAAAGGAGTTTTATAGAGTGAGCTAGAATTACTAACTCAGAAATTACATAATAAACATAATAAATAGTTGTCAATATTAATGACTCAGGTTTTTTTTTTAATTAAGCCAAGTAAAGCGTAATTATTGCACGTTCTGAGCCAAAACCAGCACCTGGTCCCCCAACCAGTACAGCACCTGGGCCCCCAACCAATACAGCTAGGTCATTGCAATGAGTGTGTCATTAATGGGTGCCTGTATTGTTAGTAAGAGAATTGCAGTTCTACTTAGACTTAATGAAGTATTACAAATTAATCTTCAAAGATGGTGGTAAATCAGAAATAACTATAAGTTCAGTATTAAGTTATAAGCTAGTCAGAATTCATAATCTTTTATTTTGTTTAATATTGATACCATCAGCCTAGTGAGTCTGCACTGGTAGCTATCTTTAATAGTCACTTACATTGTCCATTTACTTTGTATGTTGCTGTTGAAATCAGAGCCAATAGTAGCAAAATCATACTGTAAACTGAGTACATACAGTAATGGAGATAAACAAATTTTATACAAATTCTTTCTTTTTCTTTTCCACTACTATAAGTCTTGTCTTGTTTACTAGATTTTTATTGAAACACACATAAATGATCCATTCTGCAGATCTGAACTCATTTAGCTAGCAAGATTACCTCAAGAGTACGTCTATACTTTCATTTAGTGAAGTAGTTACCCAGTCGCACAAGTGTTCTATTCATGTAAACAGAAACAGTACGGATTACGGCACTGGGCGCGTGATGGGCGCTTGATGGGCTGTCCCTAAGAGTTTTTATCCTGGAATGGACAATATCGCCTTCAGTCCTTTTTTTTTTAAGCGTAAGTGTATTAGCCACCATATCACTTCTTTAGGCTTCTTACACTGATATGCTATAAAGACTCGCAGAATAGCATACTGAATGAGTTTTCAGCTAAGCTTTTAAGTATGCTATTGGTCTTCAGGAATATTGTGGTGTCAAAGAGAACAGCTAGTACTGTTTCTAGAGGAGTTATAGAGGAAATGACTCTTTAAACTTTTATATTTAGCATATTTTTGTCAAATGCAGACTATTACTTTATTGTGTTGTGGTCACTGCTAATAAATTTTAGTATATTGTATAAGATAAGATGAAAATGAACAAGTAAAACTAATGATAGTATTAATGACAATAATAATAATTATTATTGTCAAATTTCACAAACTTTTTACAAGTAAACACCTATGCTTTACATACCAAGTGATCAATGAGTGGATACTGTTTTAGCATAAATACATGCAAGAGCTCACTTCAACTAAAATATTTATGACCTTCTCTGCATTATACTTCACCATCGCATTTAAATTTTTAAATTTTAATAATTTAGCATTCTTTTTAATTGCACATCAAATAGTTCATGCCAGCTCTTCTTTCTTCTAATTTTTATACGATTTATAGAAATGAACTTTTGTGACCATAATGCGTACAATGAATTTTATTGTCCCACGCCACGGAATGTTTCTTCATTATAATCAGCATTGTTTATTCTGAGACCAATTTTATGCTGGCTCTAATCAATATTGAAAATAATAGTAGCAATTTCAATAAAAATTCTGTTCTAATTTTCTAATAATTTCTTAACTTCAATGTCATCAGAATTAAAGAAACTAAGAAACAAAGTCTTCATATATAATTTATGAGCCCATAATTTGCTAATTGTTGTGCAGTTTAATTTAGTTACTATGTACTATCAGCCAATCACAACATGTTGATGTTTTGCTTCAAAACTGAAAGAATAATTTAAAACATATATATATATAGTACATTTCCGCTTTCCTCATTCATGCAAGTTTATGTTAAGTATGATAATGTCTACGAAGCCTGTACTTTACTGTGTAAAAACAAAAATATATAGATAAGGTTAACAACTATAGTTAGTTAATTATGGAAGAGGGTAGATCATAATAATATATGTAGGCATATATATATATTATGTATGTACATATATAACATTCATTATAAAAAATTATTGTTAGTAATCAATTGAACTAATAATGTCTGGCCTTTATTCTGCTTTCTCCACTGTTGTGTCCTGACACAGAATAATTGTTCTCTCAAACTTACTGTGATCATATTGTTTATATCTAAAATATTAATCTGGTAATTATATATATTTGGATTAACCTTCATCTAATCCATATAAATTATTGTCATGAAATCTAATGCTGATTTATGATGGTTATTGTAATGGCTTGAGTTTTTACGTTAACATGTCTTTATAGTATATTGAAATGGTGAACTTAACTGATTGTGCAGTATATGGACAAGTTATGGTAGAAGTGCACTTTTCACTATATACAGTTCATTACACAACCTGTCTACACTTAAGAATTTAATTATAAGAAAATAATTTTTTCCATCATACTTTTGGTAGACATTGTAGAAACTTATCTGGATAAGATTATAGTAATAATTCAATTGCCTTCAATATAAGACAGGGTATTTATATCAATGTTTCACTGTAGTTTTTCTGTACAATAATATTATGGTAATGTGTATTCTAACGTTAGATATAATTATATTTGCTAAATACGTAATAATAAGTAGGAACGTAACTTGGGTTTATGTTTTGAGGTAGTGTCAAGGTGAATACTTGTAGAATTCAGTTACAGGTTTAAAAAATTGAAATTTTTTTATTGCTATCCGTTTTTGTAATAATTACAGATTTTACAAGTTTAATACAAGTGTACAATCATGAAGACATTGCAATGTTACATCAACAGCTTAAATCTCAACAGCTTAAATCTGATGGCATTTTAAAATCCAAACTAACAGTCTAATATGATTTTTATGACTATTGTACCATTTCAAATGACTATTGAATAGTAATATTAAAATGTGATAAAATGGAGTCACATGTGGGAGAAATATTTTCCAAATTTAAACTATTATATCTATTATTTTAGTAAATGCTACTTTGAGTTAATATCAATATTCTTTCATTAAACTGTTTCCTCATGGTGGACTGTTTCATAGTGAGATGTAGACAGAAAGAAGAGGCAATATAATAACTTCAAACAAATACACAATAATATAGTATTGTGCAGACATGCTAAAGAATATGGGGACATTTTTAGCAAACAATCTTAACACTGCCTAGCCCATTATCTTATAATCTTCATTAGCTATTATTTTTTTTATTATTTTTTTATTATTAATTATTTATTATTGTTTATTGTTAGTCTCTTTCACAAACACAGCGTGATCTCACCAATTTATCATACTCATTATGCCTTAAGTAAATCTGGTTCCTCTAAATCCCACATTATTCCATATTTTCCCTTTCAACTCCAACAAATCCAGTTTCAGCTCCAGTATATCCGATTATGATTCCTGCACTCAATAATCATCAATGCTTCCAATATTAATATTTTACATCTGTACATTGACTAACAACACTTACTTCTACAGCAACACAAGTACATGATTATAATATTTCAATCCTAGCACCATAAGGAGGTAAAAATATCTTATTTACAATAACTTTAACCACCTTGATGCTGCTCAGGCATAGTTGAAAGCATCCTGTTCAGTATTTTCTGGTCTTGTTCCTAGTCTTCGACTAGATGGCCTGCACTGTGTAGATACGTACGTTCACTTTAAAATTGCGCGCATTAGTACAATCTCAATGGAATGCCACTAATTGTCAATACTGCGATCTGATTGGGCGCCGGGTACGAATCCGATTGGAACTCTCACAAAACCTCCTTCCCCCACGCCCACATGTAATGTAAAGGTAAAGGATCGACACGTCAGACTAATTTAAATCCATGCTATGAGAGTCTTCATCAAAACTTAGCGTAATAGAGTTTAGCTTAATCCTATACATGTCATTCTAAAACGTATCTAGACTCGTCTGAGTTACTATCAGAGCAATTCACGTCACTCAGGTCATTGTTCACCATACTACTCTCAACACTCTGATCACCAATTACAGGATCGTCTTGTACCACAAGTGGAACAGGATCAACTGCGGCCATATCCTTCATGGCTCTGGTCTCTTGGGCTAGGGAGGCCATCCAACTTCCTTCCCTTGTAACCACTCTGACCTGGGCATCCTCGGAGTGCTCATGAATCGACTGCGAAGCATCCACCACCTCGTCAGTGCTCAGAGCTACCTCCGCATCCTCCAAAGAGGATGACTGGGTGTCCGGGGTGTCACCGGAGTGCCCCGCCTCCCCCTCGTTCTTGGGCAAGAGGGAAGCGGCACCCAGAAGGAGCCGCTTTGCCATTGGTCCATCCATCGGGACCGAAAACAAAACTTTGCCATTTAACATGCCCTGCTGGGCAACGGCAACTCTCAACTCAAATATTGTATCATCAATCTCAAATTCTACATTGGCAGCCGGGAGTATCTGGGATTCATACACCAGACACCCTGGCACTACTGTAATCTCAGCACCTGTGTCAGGCACTATCTCACAAATGATGTCATTTACCTTTCCACTCACAACTGGGGTACCTGCAGTCACTGCCACCCAGCTGGCATTGAGGGGCTTGTTCCCGGTTTTGAGGCCGAGATATTTTCTGCCACCTTCACCTGCCTTGCCCTGCTCCCTGGGAGCACGTTCCGTTCTGTTTGGACAATCTGGGGCTTTGTGACCAGGTTGCTGGCATGAGTAGCAGACTATGCCAGGCTTATTGTCATCTCTCCCAACCTTACATTCATAGGCCCTGTGTCCTACCCGTTGACACCTATAACACCTGAGCTGACTGCCACCGTAATTGCCATACCTTCCCATTCTGTATACATCTGTTCTATCTGCGTCAGTCGTGTGTAATGACAGCGCAAGCTTATTTAGCTCCTTAAAAGACGTGATTTCACGGCTGTCCATAATGGACCTCTGATGACTCGGTAAGCTTTGCCTGTAGATGGCAGAAGCAAAGAACAGCAAGATATCTTTACGATCACCCACTGTCGTATTCACAGAATCCATCAACCCTTTTAAGTGGACATATTTCTGGAGCGGATTCATACCCTTAACATCGGAACTAAATTCAGAGGTTAGCTTACTCCCAAGACTCGTTCTACCTGAGCCAAGGGAATCTATAAGCGTTTGCTTCAATTCCTCATATGTGCAGTCATCTCGATCTATAGAGGCTACAATCTGAGAAGCAGATTTGGATGATAGCTTCTGGAATAAGATAGTTTTGAACTCTCGCCTCGGTACACCAATATCTGTTAAATCAGCTTCGAGCTTGCGCACATATTTTGCAATATCCAGCCCGTCCTTGTGATGGGCTAGACCTTGCACCTTCCTTGTCCGGTCAGTCAAGGAAGTATCATGGGATGGCATAACAGGGACACCACGGGCAAGGGACCTTATAATGCTCCTCAGTTCCCGGTTGGACAACTCGTCATCATTCTCAACGCCATCATCCCTACCCTGTCTAGCAACACTCCCCTCTCTTGCATGTCTCACCACATCCACAACATCACCATGTACTCCAGAACCTACTGGCTCACCCCTCTACCTCTTCTATCACTTCTCCCAAGTCATCCATACTCCCTACAACAGTATTTCCACTCTCACTCCCAGAACTCTCTATCACAATCCCACTACTTTCACTACTAGACAGAACACCACTCTCACCACCTTCCAGCAACACTTCCGAGTTTAATTGAGATGACCGGCTTGCAGGACTTAGCTCTTCCTTCGTTAGTTTCGCCTTGCACCCTCTCTCCGGCTGTGCTCTCGTACTCATCCAAAACCCGCCCGTCCAGACCTTGAAGACTTTTACGGCCTACAAAGACAAACAGCAATGAGATGAAACAAAAATTACAAAAAGCACAAAAAATTGTGAGCACAACAAAAATAAACAAAAACTTATACAATAAAACGTCAAAATATTGCTAGCACAACGAGAATAGACAAGCTATACAAAACCGCAAAAATAGCGAGCATGTGTAGTGCGCAACAAAAAGAAAAGATACACAATACCAATATGAAACAGTTTGTAGCCAAGTCTATCGATGGTATGGGGCTGTGGACGTCTCCTTCGCTTCTTTAGAGCGTCGAAGGCACACCGCTGCCACCAATTGTAGGTCCGCAGTCGTCGGAGGGCTTTGAGGTCTCCCCAACTGGCAACCTGGAGGTACGCCGCCACCAGAATCTGTCCCCACCGTTCGCCGAAGGTCGTTTGAGCTCACCAGCGCATTTATGCGGAGGTCACTGGGCCCGTACAGACACGCAGGCAAGAGACACCAAAGTTAGGTTTTATCCAAACTAGTTATCACAGAAACAGACTGATTGACGCATGCGCGGCCAAGGGTTTTATAGGCCAGCACACGCACATACACGGATGAATTAAACGTAAATGCAATAAATAACGCCCACGCCCACTATGAGCTACGTGACACAAAAAAGAAAAGAAAAAGAAACAACACATGTGTACAAACTTAATCATTTCAGTCCAGTCTTCAACTCTTCTTCTTTCTCTGTCTTCTCTTCCTGTCGGAGGCCAGACCCACACCGCTCTCTTTAGCTGGGCCAGTTCTTCCGCAGAATTGAACTAGCAGCAATGACGTAATCTAAAACTAAAATCCACTTGCGCAGTCGGGTTGTGGAACGACTGGTTGGAAATTCTGTTACACCTGTGATAAGATTTACTAGTAAATATTGTCGCTACCCGTAAATTTTGTCTTGCTTTGAAAGTAGAGGTGTGGAGCAAGAAGTAGAGTGTGACTTTCTTTACAGTTACATCAGAAAGGGTTACAGCCTGAGGTTTTGGGAATATCAATGTCTTATGAAATCCAAACTGGAGATTTCTTCAAATACTTCACAGTAACAATCATTGATTTACTGCGTCTTCTGTAGGAATTGAAGTTCATTGCTATTGCATCAACTTTAAATGTTTTTGACAGCAAGTACAATTCAGTATCAGCCATGGGAAAAGCTCAGATAGCTTGCCTTCTAAATAATTCAGAGGATTCTATCAAAGTTAATATCATAAATGTCCTAAAGCAAGTATATAAAATTTTCAAGTTGTACCTTACCACATGCTAAATATGTCATTGTTAAGTACTCCTTTGTTGTTGATGTTATTGTTTATACAGGTTGGCAGCTGTGACTTTGGTCTCAATGCTGTTGCTTTTGCAACAACAGTGGCTCATGGAAAAGATTCAATTCAGTGTAATTTTGATCAACAAAGAATGAGGCAACATCTCCGCAAACGTTTATCTAAAAAAAGATGAACACTATTTCCTTAAAAGAAAGTGTGAATTAATTCGATCTGAGGAATTGAGTTGGACAGATGACATTGAAGTTCATTGCTATTGCAGGATCCCTGAATCTGATAATGTTCAAAATGGTAGAGTGCACAAGCTGTTTGAAATGGTTTCACGTGGCCTGTTGGAATGAGTTAATAACAGAAAGAACAGTTAAACATAGCTGATGTTAATTAGCTTTGTAAGAACTGTGATTAAAGTTTGTGTTATTCTTGTGTTTTATTAAACTTATTATTTATCATCAGTATCATTAGTTCTCATGTCATATTCATTGTTATAATATAGTTTATCAAGTTAAATATATGGGTATTATTGGCACATTTTAAATCAATAATAGTTTTGAGTGATTTCATCATTTCTGAAAAATAATCAAGGATAACACATGCAGGCCTATTATAGTTGATAGTGATTAAAATATATTATTCTCCTAGTACTTCATAAGGTGAGAGATTTAAAAAAACTATATACAACATCAAAAAACATATTGACTTTCTTTGGTATTCATGTGGCATAACGAGAAATGAAAGAGGTGGAGGATGGCTCCACAGATAATTATATCACTAGTCGTCCCCTCAATGGAATGTCCCCTGATAATAGACCATAAGCCAAGTTAGACTGGGACTACTACATGTAATGATATACCCTAACCGCCTATCAAGTTTCTCCCCCAAGACTAAGTCCTAGATGAAACTCTGATGTATACATAAATATATATTTCCCATATGCACAGCAATTCAGCAAAAAGATGAATAGGTGCGACAAAATTTCCTAACAGCGACAGTATTCTCCTAGGAAAAAATGTCTCCAGCCTTCCATGGCGACAGTATTTCCTAAGAAAAAGTTGTCGCCGCGACAGAATTTCCGGGCGACCGGATTTACTGTGATACCGGTCACATGCAATGAGGGCACCTGTTCTATAATAGTCAAGTTCCCGACTTAATGTGGGAATCCTGCAATGATTGCCCTATTGCATTCAACCAGACCCTTTACCCGTAGTGTGGTAGTAAAGTGTCTCGCTATGCCAGACTACTAACAAATTAGGACAGTAAATTGGTCACTGCAACGAGTGAGTCATTAATTAGTGCCTTATAGCAGTATTGTTAGTAAGAAAAGTGCTATATATTTAAACTCAATGAAATATTACAAATGAAGCTTCAAAGATGAAAGGTGAAATCAGAAATAACTATAAATTCAGTATTAAATTACATGCTAGTCAGAATTCATACTCTTTCATTTTGTTAAATATTGATATTATCAGCTTAGTGAGTCTGCACTATTAGCTATCTTTACTATGTCCATTCACTTTGTGTGTTGCAGTTGAAATCAGAGCCAATAGTAGTAAAATCATACTGCAAACTGAGTACATACAATAATGGAGATAAACAAAATTTCATACAAATTCATTCTTTTCCACTTCTAGCTAGAAGTCTTGTTTTGTTAGTAGATTTATATTGGAACACACATAAATGATCCATTCTGCGGACCTGAACTCATTTAGCTAGCTAGATACCTCAAAAGTAATTATCTACTTTCATTTGGTGAAGTTATACACATAGTATATTCCAGTGACTTTTATCTTACTTACGTCACCAGTGTGTATATTTTGTAAGACTGTATTACTGGAGTACTGCACAGTAAAAAATCGTCTGTTATTTTAACACAAAATAAATGTCATATTGATGCATTTTTTTTGACATGTTGTCTGATGTTATTTCAACACCTCTTTTGTATGTTATTGTAACAAAATCAAAATGTTATATTAACAGTAATGGTGCATTTTAACATAAAAAGTATGTCAATATAACACAAAATAAATTTCTCAATTACTAATAAACTGTTATATTAACAAATAATTTGTCTTGTTTTAACATACCACTACGCTATTATGACATACAAATAATGTCAAAACAACGCACAACTGTTGTTAATACAACAGATAAGTATTGTTACTACAACACACAAGTCATATCAATACCACACACATAGTCATGTTATTTTGACAACTGAACAGTGTTACTTTGACACAGAGATTATGTTATTTTAACACAAACTTAGCGTTAATTCAACACAAACACAATGTTAATGTGACACAGAAATAATGTTAACTTGACATACAAATAGGGTTAATTTAACACCAAGAGTATGTTATTTTAACACAAGAATAGGATTAATCCAACACACACATAATGTTAATATGACACACAAATAATGTTAACTTGACATAATACATGTTAATATGACACCAAGATGTTATTTTAACGCAAAATTAGCATTAATCCAACACATACTTGACATACTACTTATTAATATGACACCAAGATGATGTTAATTTAACACAAAATTAGTATTAATCCAACACTCATATAATGTTAATTTGACCCACAATTAGTTTCGATTCGACATACTAAGTGCTAATTTAGCACAAACATTTTAATGTAACACATTACACATTAGAGCATTAGTACGGCACTAAGTGCGAATAACAATTAAACGTTATATCAGTATAAAATATAAATAGAGCCACCTAAACCATCGCAACAACATGCAAGAATATATGAATACGCCAGTACTATTACAGCTATTTCATACAAAAATGTTTGTGCTACAATACCGCAATACCTTATTACCTTTCCCCACAAAACACTTTTTCTTAAAAAACAGTTTACTGAGAGAAATAACAAAAGAGTGCACTGAGTCAAAAGGATTATTTACATCACAAAAAAACATCAGTCCTGAATGATATAGCTTTCAATAGCATTAGTAATACTTGAAAAATTAGCAGTATCTTTGGATGAAGATGTCATGTTCAAAAGTTTAGATTCAAAATACTTGTACAAGTCTTTGATTCGCTCATTGTATTTAATGTCGTAAACATAATGAAGAGAGAGAAGTAGGAGAACCCCTTTCATCACGCTTGCTACTTGTAGCTGTATAGACTGCTCCACTGCAATATAATATTGTGAAGGCAAATCTTCATCCACTAGTCTCACCAGATGAGGCTGATTGGTGAAGCGGCAAACAAGCTCACTTGGTGGTGTGCCTCTCTGAAACACAAACACACAAAAAAAATTATCGACTCAAATCTGCCAGTTTATTTATGCCATGAATTGACATTCGTAACATAAAAAATTGGAGTCTCCCTACCACACTTCTGCTAATTATTCTGTTTGTTACCAGATTGTAATTTGCCAGGAAATTCCCATCACAAATGCTAACCAATACAATTAATCCGGCAGCACAAGAAGGCACTAGTTTTGTTTACAACTAACATTTGTTTCATGTCTGAAGTTGTTCTCACCTTTATTTAATTTCTTAAAAGTGTGCAGACGCTTATAGAGTACCATTAATTAGATGACTATGTCACATGGCGAACACATTCTAATATATTATGTTATGTGATATAAAACAACAACATGAAAAAGAACCAGGCATTAATGGGCACATTTGTAGTCACATCTTTGCTGGGATGTACTGCAACACTCCTGGCTATTGGAGTATAGATCCTACTACACCTATCGAGTGGATTGATACACTCGCTTGATTTATTACATATACGAAAAAACAGTTACCAGTACTATATATTGTTATTTTGAAAACCATTGGGCTTTGTATTGTGTTCCTGTAACACTCTATATTGAGAATAGCACACAAGGGTGTTTTGAAGCGTGTACTCAAACAATCTTGCTAAAGTCCATTTTTTTACAGTACATGATAGCTACGTCATACAAACAAATGAAGAAAAAATAAACTAACAATAAATAAGTAAGAGACTAGCGGTTGCCATAAATATATTTTGCCAAAAGTTGTCCATCCCATCCCATGATGGGGGGATCCCATGGGATGTTATCTGTCCCACCCATAGCTGGATGCATGCATTTGTGACAGCATACTGGGGGTATGGAGGCGAAGTCCCCCATCTTTGGGGGCATGTGACTAACACAGCGGGCAAGCCTGGCTATTCAACCACATAGGAGGGGCTCCCAGCAGAGTAAGCTTCAAATTTCATAAATTTGTACTATTGCCATGGGTATCCAATGGGACCTTTCTATGGTCCCACCATAGTCACATGGGACAATTGATGGTGTGGGACAGATGGATGCCCCATGGGATCCCCCAAGGTCCCATGGGACGTGTGACGAGATGAACAACTTCTGACATTTCCAGACAGCACTCACTGTCAATATATTTTGCAGGTTAACAGTATGAAGAGTACACTCCGTAAAAATGGGATTTTTATGATATTTAATATATGAAGGTTCGGATCATAATCCAAACTAATATTCTCATAACTCCACAAGATTAATCGTACAATACCACTAAACCAAGCTACAAACATAAAAATGGTTTTCTATTCAAAAGTTACTACAAACCTGTACAGTGTACGCAGTGGTATAAAGTATAGATGTAGCACCACGACCAAGTTATCAGGACCAAGGCCCTATTTCATAGTGAGTTAGAGGATATGATAATCCTTTGAAAACCAAAATAATACATATACAAACAATTACAATTCAGAAAAAAGTAATAAACGGACTGCAGACTAAATTCACTTGGCCACACACACATATCGCCATCAGTTGATATTTGTATCTCTAACAATGTGGATGTCTCCAGGGCTAGGTTCAGTAATGACATGTTACGCATGTGCATGTGTGTGTACATGCTCGTGTATGTACATGCTCATGCATGTGTGTATACATGCTCGTGCATGATGTCTAAGATACTTGCTGCAGAATAATTCACATGTTCACTCTAAAATTCACTCTTCGGGCAAAGCTAATGTGCAAGTGAAATTTTCTAACAAAGGCAACCACAAGCCAATTTTTTTTTTCATGAGCAGCTATCATATTCACATTTCAACTTGATCAATAAAATTACACTGTGATAAATATATTACGCAACTGTAATAAAGACATACCTTTCCTTCCATCAAAAGATGGGGAATATCCACTGTGCTCTCTTGACCTCCAGCTTTCCGCTTTTTGGGCACCAACCAGTAAGCCAAACATCGCAAAGCTGTGAGAGACTCTGCTTCTAAATGTGAACAAAATAATGTTTTCCTCATCCTAAACTGATATAAAATAACGTATTAACTTATCAAAATGAGATGGACAACTATAGTTGCGTTTGTGTGAGTGTCAACAAAAACACATACTTGGAATGGGATAGAAAAGCAATTATCGAGCAAGCTCAGTCATGTTCGTGTTCAATTGAGATTTCAGATATATAAAGTCAATTTTTGATCGGCTGTCCAGCTCTGAAATTAATTTTACCGAGATATTCTGGGCATGCGCAGCCGGCCCTGCCGAAAGCTATAGCTACAGAGTGAGAATGGCTACATCGTACTCATGGACTTTAGGTGGCAGATTGTTTGGTTGAAAATCGTGGAGGAGGTGAGTCCAAGTACCCTAGCTTCTTAACTGTTTACTCACAGCTTTAACCAAGACTTTGTTTATGCACGCATGCGCAAATCAAACGGACAACCGATCAACATTCGACTATATACATGTGGCCGAACGTCAACTGACCTTTGACCCAGACGTACCATAATAGTGGCACAGGCATTAAATAAAATGGGGTGTTTCAATTTTGACAGTTTAGCTACCGCTGTTTTCGTTCAGCTGGGCAGCTCATATAGTTTTATATTTAAATTACTATTTTTATGGCGTAGATAGAGCTGGGCAGTATACCGATATTGTCATTGTACCACCACAAAAAAAACTTGACATCGCGGAGACAGCGATTCTTTTTCCTCTGAAAGAAAAAAAAACGATCGCGTAAAAAAAAGAAGAATAGTGCCTGTTGTGGAAGTTCACCCACTAACCTACAGTGCTTCCAGTGGAAAACTCAAACTTCAGCTGAAAAATAATTTTCAGAAATATTTATCGTAGAAGTCTCAAACTCGGTAGTCTTACACATTAATGTAATATAAACAAAACCATAGTGTGGTTTATGTGGTTACCTTTGTGGTATAGGTGATTGAAATCTTGATAAAATACAAAAATGACTGTATTCACTCAAGTTTTAAGGTGGAGATATCAAACTTGCACAACATACTTTTAGAATGATTAAATACTACCTGACAATTTTTTAGACCTTAACAGGGTTTCATACAGAGGGGCGGGAAGGGAGGAAATCTCTCCCAAGAAGACGTTTCCCCCCCCCTCCCCCCCCAAAGCCCAAGATTTCCCCTCCCAAAAATTGTTTCTGGACGTATCCCGTATGAATCCCTGCTTAATATCAATAATTGCTTCATTATTCTCTTAAACACTTTTTAAATTAAAATAATGAGTTTTAATTAAAGCAACAATTACTTCTTATCGCACCAAATTTGGTATAATAAAGCCTCAGCTACCATAGTATCAGTATGCCAACTTAGAAAGGTTAATATTCCTTAGCTTTTCTCTCAACTCATGTGAATTATGAGTTTTCTATCGCAGTATTTGTGAAGGGTTAGAACTTGTAAGTGAAACTTTCATTATAATTGAAGAAAATTATAATAAATACAAACATACCTGTACTATCAGAATGGTGATCACGAAGAGCATGTTCTAATAACTTAGACTTAATTCCAGAAGATGTAGCATAGTCAAGAATAGCACTTTTCCACCTGCTCCAGACTTCCATAATTGCATCAAAACTGAATTCATTTCCAGATATCAGTTCAAACTCATAAAATATCTACAAGTACAATTAACAGCCACTAAACACATATACAACGTAAACAAAATCGTGACTTACGTAATTAGCCTTTTTAAGGTGTGGAAAATACAATAACAGTTCAGCGGGACGAACGTCTCCAGACAGCACCATGTCTCTCCTGTTCTTTAGAGTTCTCCTTATCAATTCTTTAATTACATCTACTTTATGTTTCGGTTTTTCTATTTCTTTCTTTAAATGGTCAGTATTTCGTTCGTGTGCCACCTGGTCATCTTGGTTAATACTAATCTCAACGTAGGAATGAGCCACACACGGAGCTGCCTTCTGCCTCTTGGGCTCTGGAGTTGCTCTTGAATACTTTCTATTTATATTTTGACAACGCACATATATGTATTGCCTCCAGGAGTTCTGAAAAATACACATCCCAAAGTCTATATAACTACACATCTAATTGGCTATTCAAAACATCAACTTACACTTTCTTTGAGAAAACTAAATTTTCTCAATAACGACTCGGCCACTACTCCACAATCCCTCATGGAAGGATGCCGCACATATGTAGACAGCAAAGTAGCCAAAACTCTAACTATGTACTTGCGATCGTCTTCTCCTACCTTACACTTAGATAGATTATCCTCAGTAGTTTCCCGAAACATTGGTACTGGAAAAGGATTAGGGATCATTCCCTATTTCAACAAGAAAAATACCAATGTGAGTGCAAAAGTTGGACAGCAATCTACCACTTTGATCACACACACTCACACATGCACTCACACACACATGCACTCACACATGCATGCACTCACACACACACACACACACACACAACACTAATATTGCTTTCTACCAATAGGTAGCACTAGCTGAACATTAAAAATAATAACAATTGGGACCGAAGGGTGTTCAGATAATCAAAATGTTCAGATAATAGATTTTTTACTCTACTGGCTGAGTAGAGCTTTCAAGTGCTGTGGGGCTCTTACATCTGTCTACACCTACAGCCTAAGTACATACCAGATGTTGTAGTATCCCCCTAGCATCCTTCATTGGGAGTTTCCCAGACAAATCCTAGAACTGTAGCAGCTACTGTTCAATCTACAGGCCTTAAATTGAAATAAAAGGGGTGTGGTTTCCCGTTGGAGTTAGTTTGGTTAATTCGGATACGCAACGTCCTACCGTAACTGAAATAATTGGTGAGCAAGCGAAGCGAACCAGACACTCTTGGCTATAGATAAATGCAAAGTTTTGTATATGTTTATGCATGGGCTTGGTACGTCACCTCTCTTTATGTAAATGGGCGGAGTTTCATTAACGATCAGTACCATTTTTTAAAAAGTTTCGTAAAATGTCATGTAGCTGTTGCTTTCGTTACATGGAACGTAGAAATATTCTAAACCTAGGCATAGGCTCACTAGAAGTGGAGTGCTCAAAGCGCAGTGTGGCGAGCGAACCCAGCTATACAAAACATTGTCAGACAGGATGTCATTAGAGACTGTCCAACATGGTGAGAGACCAGGCTGTGCAATAGGCAGTTTAGTTTTGGCTCAAACAACTTAGTGATATTATTGGGTCAAAAAAGATAAAAGTATTGTTAGGTGTTTGAAAATAATTATGACCCGTACCACAAATATTTGACAATTTAGCTACTGTTGTTTGTGCATAGCCAGGCTAACTCGCTCGACACACTGTGCTTTCAGCATGCCCCTAGTAATATGTAACAATAATAACAATTAGCGTACTCTTTAGCATTATCACACACACATGCATATACACCCAACAAGGAAACACAACACAGACCAACCTTATTCAATCTAACTCCCATTTTGGGAGGAAAATATTTATTTGATAAACTAGAAATATGAACGTACAACCGATCTCCCTCCTCCTCCCCCCCCCCGATAAAAATATACAAAAATTTCTTTTTCATGGGCAAAGTTAACCACCAGTCTTAAATTGGCTACAATGCGAGTAAAATACGGAGATGTTTTTTTTAAAATTTCCATTTATACCTAAAAGTGTACAACTTCATTACAAGTAAATATGGCTTAACATCACTCACATATCAATCAAAATCCAACTACATATAGGCACGAAGACACATGCAACCACACATATGCCCTCACACACACACTTGAGTAGCACACTGGTATGTAAATCTTATTGAATATTGTTGAAATGCTGCGTTCAGTCCAATTCACACAAGACATGCATACAACTTTTGCATGAGATTCAGTAGAGATAACTGTTTATCCTTGCCCTGGACAACTATTAAAGAGACAGCACAAATTGTTGTATGATGCTTTAAGGCACAGCCTGACTGATGTATCATTGGGCTCCTAGCAGCTTTTGTCTCATCTGCTGCACACAAATGATAGCCAGCTATACCCAGCAGTCGGTGTGATAGTTGTATCTAGTGCATAACTCACTGAGGGTTCACATGTATGTGTGAGATGTGGTATGCATAGAAAAAGATCCCCTACTCTAAGTATATTTGTAGAACCTAATATTGCACCACACAGATGCACTCTTTTGCACTACTGACCATTGATTGTATCAAGAAAAACAAATTTGATAAAAGTCTCTCTTTGCTCTACAGTTCCTGAAACAGTGTACAATTTGGGCTTCATTAGAATTTTACTTTTGTAATATTATTGCTGTATTAAAGGAGTTGGTGAGCGGAATTAAAAAAAGAAATTAAAAAAAAGAAGAAAAAGAAACATAACTGTACTTATCTAACGTAGAAATAAATTATCTAATATCAGATATTGTTGTGTAATGGGTGCAATTCAGAAATACATGCTACCAAAATTTGCAAGTACTTTTGGCCCACAGTTTGAAAATAATCAAGAAAAAAACCAGAACGACAGATCTTAACTTTGGCTTAGGAAAACCATGACAGACGAAATGTAAATTGGGGAGAAGGGGCTCAACCACTTGGTTTGAAGTCTCATTGAGATAATGTGACTTAGCCCCAAGTTAGTAACTAGCACATGCACTGCCAATCTGTATTTCATTTCAAGGGAATGAAATTGACGAATTAAAGGTCATGGTCTTTAAGATTTAGCTGATCTTAAATTCTATATAATTTTCATCTCTACAAACATAGTCTACACACATTACAAGTGCACACACATTCCGATACACTCACATGCACATACACTCACATGCACATATACACACATGTACATATACACACATGTACATATACACACATGTACATTACACACATGTACGTATAAACACATGTACATATACACACATGTACATATACACACATGCACATACACTCACATGTACATATACACACATGCACAAATAAACACATGTACATATACACACATGCACTCACATGCACATACACTCACATGTACATATACACAGACGTACATATAAACACATGTACATATACATATAAACGCATGTACATATACATATAAACGCATGTACATATAAACACATGTACATATACACACATGTACATATACACACATGTACATATACACACATGTACATATACACACATGTACATGTACATATACACACATGTACATATACACACATGTACATATACACACATGTACATATACACACATGCACATATAAACACATGTACATATACATATAAACGCATGTACATATACACACATGTACATATACACACATGTACATATACACACATGTACATATACACACATGTACATATACACACATGCACATACACTGACATGCACATACACATTACACGTGTACCCTACTTGTGCCCACCAATCAACACATACACACACCATAACATGGAGTATAGTAAGTGGACAAAATGACACCCAGGAATTAATCTAGGATTTTCCGGCTAATTGTTGGGATTGGGGTGGGTGGGAGGTGGAGGGGGAGGAATTAAAACTGAATGCTACATATTAACTACCAGTCACATATATAAGGACACTCAACTCCATATGCAACATTAACTTTTAATTCATGTCACAAATGAACTATTATACAGTATTGTAATAAACTCACAGAACACTTCTGTCTTCTTACGGTCACTGGTGAGCACCCCTACAAAACAGTTGTTTACTAATAATTACGTTGTATAAATTAGTAGAAGACTTCTTACTTGACTGCTTGTTAAAGACTGCATCTCTGTACAGTCCGAAGAAGAATCTTGAATCTATGAGTGTGAAGACAATTTTGATTCATTTTGTTTATTAATTTTTTGTATTCATTAATTTGATATATATATATTTATTGCAGCCTAGATATTTTTGCTTGAATATTTCTGCATCACGCAAGCATTCTGTATTCTACCACATTGTATGCTTGTTATTGAACGCTCCAAGTAGCACATGCGTAGCGAGTAAATCAATGAAAATTGTATTGTAACCGGTTGAGAAAAATATCATGGTAGCAATAAATCACTTATCACACTCGTCGTACATTATGGGAATGATATTTTACTCTCACGCCACATTTTCACTCGCCTTTGGCTCGTGAAAATATTTTGCGTGCTCTTAAAATATTTTCCCATATTGTACTCTGACTCATGCTATAAGTATTATTTATTCTATTCTATATATCTTCACAATGTTATTATTAGGTTCGTGACCCGTTATTATCTAACGGTTGTTATCTCACCATTACCAGCAATTAATACAGGATTCGTCCAAAAAAATTTTTTGGGAGGGTAAATCTTGGGGGGGGGGGGGGGGGGGACTCTGTTCTCTGTATCAAACCCTGATTACCCTAGGTTAAGCTATAGTAGTTAGAATAACCACTTATTACACTCGTTAGAGCTTGATATGCTTGAGATATTTCACTTGCAGGCTTCATTTTCACTCGCCTGCGGCTCGTGAAAATAAATTGGCCTGCTCGTGAAATATCTCACCATATCAAACTCCACTCATGTAATAAGTACTATATACAGTAGAACTTCAGTTATCCGAACTTCATATCCGAATCTTCAGTTAACCGAACACCCAAAATCTAATAGTAGCACGTGCAGACACGAAGAATTGCTTGACCACGCCCTCTTATTTAGTACTCTACAATACATTTTTCAATAATGTTCAGTTATCCGAACATTTCACTTATCCGAACATTTCACTTATCCGAACATTTCACTTATCCGAACACCCCCTTCGGTCCCAACACGTTCGAATAAGTGACTTCCTACCGTATATACAATAGCTGATTTACTTCCTAATAGGAAAAGTATTGCGTCAAAATGATATTATCGCGTATTTCACGGGGATTAGTGAACTTATTGACTGACATGCAATATCACCTGCTGACGTGCACTATCACCTAACGACATGCAATATCATCTAACAACGTGTAATATCACCTAACGACGTGCAATACCACCTAACGACGTGCAATACCACCTAACGACGTGCAATACCACCTAACGATGTGCAATACCACCTAACGACGTGCAATACCACCTAACGACGTGCAATATCACCTAACGACGTGCAATATCACCTAACGATGTGCAATATCACCTAACGACGTGCAATATCACCTAACGACGTGCAATATTACCTAACGACGTGCAATATCACCTAATGACGTGAAATATATCCTAACGACGTGAAATATCACAAATCTCTGTTAATGAGTAAACGTATTATCATTCAACCTTTTCCTTCACAACAAACACCACTTTCGTGAAGAAGCTATGTTATTAATATTTAACCCTTTCGTTCCTGAATTGTTTGGACGCGCGGGGAAAAATCTAATTTTCTACCGCGGAATAGAGCATTGCCGTTTTATTTTTTTAACTCGATGCTGGCTGGGAAAACCCCATAGCAACCATATATCACTAAATAGACCAAGAGTTTGGGATTCCCCTCATTTTTTGATTGAGAAAATTGAATAATATTTAAGCCATCTACTAATACTTCAAAAAAAAAAATTTTTTTTCCCCAAAAAAATCCACTTTTCCCATCAATAAAAAAATAAAATAAAATAGAAATAATATTGTTTGATGCATTATATACCAATATTATATTAGTTCAACAATAAAATATGTTGTTTGTTGTGTGTGGTGCTGATTGTGATCATGTAGGAGACATCTACGAGTGTCCACAAGGAACGTATGCCATCGGACGTCGAGCTCCACTACAAAACAATTTCATATACACAAAAACACAAACAACAAAGATATTTGTAATACAAACAACAAATTATTCATGATCCTATATAATTGCAACTTTATGATGTATTGTATGCGGTTTCATACAGGATTTTTGTTTGGGTGGGGCTCCGAGTGTACTTCGCCACACCCATTTTTTGGAACCTACACTACTTTGATGCACATCTTTGCATACGAGTCTATACTTCACACTGATGATCAGTGTTCGGTCCTATGCACTAAATGGCCTAGTTATGATTGGAACATAATGGGATACAATATCAGACTAAAAATAAATGCTTCCTAAATGTTCATTTCTATTCAACTCCCAAAATTCTAGGGGGGAACCCAGCGCTAGCCTCCCACTGTATGAACCCTGGTATGTATACTCCACACTGTACATGAGAGAAACAATCGTTTGTATTGAGAAAGTGTAATTTGAAAATGAAAAGCAGTACAAGCACACACGTGGAATTCAACTTACTCGGCATGGATGGTGTCACAGACTGAACGATCCCTCCCATAGGATCCGGAACCTCCATACAATACCAAAAAAACCACAAGACAACAATGATATTTGTAACATAACAGCTGGCCTCGCTGAATTGCCCCCCCCCCCTCCCCCGTCATTACTTTTCACTGACATTCTTGTACCATAACCCCCCCTCCCCCGTCATTACTTTTCACTGACATTCTTGTACCATAATCCCCCCTCCCCCGTCATTACTTTTCACCGACATTCTTGTACCATAACCCCCCCCAGCCCTAGCTGGACACCCAAATATCAGTAAGTTGAAAAAATGAAATTCAACTTACCAGGCATGGATGATGTCACAGACCGAAAAAGACCACCGAGTTCGTTCTCTCTCAGGTTGGATCCGGAAACGCCACATACTGTTTGTTCATGGTTGCTCTCTCTCTCTTTCCACAAATGCACGCACACACATACACACACACACACACACACAAGAAAAAAGAAGCTACAGGTGAATACAGATCATAAAAATAAATGTATATTTTATTATACATAAATTGACTGGTGTACTCACACACACACATGAAATTCAACTTACATGGGCATAGTAGTCAGAATCCAAAAGATCCAGAGTTCCCTCCCAGGTTGTATATGGAAGCGCCACATACTGTTTGTCCACGGATGCTCTCTCTCATTCCACAAATGCACACACACACATACACACACACACACACTAGAAAAAAGAAGATACAGGTGAATACAGATCATAAAAATAAATGTATAATATAAATTGACTGGTGTACACACACACACATACATGAAATTCAACTTACATGGGCATAGTAGCCCCGATTGGAAAAGACCCCACCCCCCCCCCCGAGTTCGTTCCCTCCCCGGTTAGATCTGGAAGCGCCAGAATAACATTTCAACTCCACGCACACACATATACATCGAGTGTGAAGCTCCACTACAACACCACAAAAACACAGACAACGACAACGACAATAACAATACATATTACAACTTTTGGGATGTTCAGGGAGGGGGAGGGGGGGGGGGAGCAGCCACAAATATCAAAGTCTGTGGTTCTTTACACAAAAGATTATGGAATATCAATGGGTGTGTTGTCATCTTTCTTCCACTCTCCCCCTACCTCATCCACCCGACTCTTGTTATTCAATTCCCGGCTTCTACGACCGCGAGGACGTCCAGAACTCGGAGCAGGAGGAGCCACTTCCTCTTCTTCATCACTGGAACCTGCTGCCTATTCGTGTTTCATCATTGGAAGACTCAGGTCCGGTATCCTCTCCTTCATCACTGGAAAACTCTGCTCCTGTCGACTCATCTGCGTAATCGGGTCGGTGACTGCATTCACATCTGGTCCTAGTAGTATATGTGGTAAAAACTTTTTTTAATTTTTTTGAAAATTTGAATTTGTTCAAAAAACCACAAGCCACTTTCAAATCTCAAGACTCAATGAAATATATATAATATTATAGCTAAACAGCTTACTCTATCTCAATATAGCTATAAATAAGTCCTTTCCACAACAGAAGCTTGCTATTTTTCAAGAGAAAGACAAGAGAAAGACAAGCTTACCGCGATCATCTTCTTGACTCCCATTTTCAGTATCAGAGTTGACGGGGTCTGGTCCACCAACCCTGATACAGGGCCTCCTATAGCCCTAGATGTCGTCTCCCTTCTCTCCGCTTGATCCTGAGTCGCTAGAGTCAACATCAAGCAAGTCTAAAACTTGCACCGCATTGTAACTTCTAGACGCCATCTACCAAAAAATGACTTTGAAAAAAATTTTTTTTGCATAGTTACCGAGGTCACACGACACGCTCACTTTTTTCCTATGATGTAATAAGCATTACCTAAGACTGTACGTAATAGGGAGGTCCCCAGTTGAACTGGCGATTTTATAAAAAATGGAGAAGACAGTAAGTCAAACCGCAAAGTCTTGGTCGGCAAAGAAGCGGTTGTTTCAATGTGTTACGGAAGGCTACTGAGCTCAAGCAATTTTTTGCTGCTTCTACAAAGCTCTGGAGATGACTGGATCCATAAATGAAGCTGCTGTGAAGAAGGTAACTTTTTTTAAAATTCGACGGTGAACCGATGTTTTTTTTTTTTGCCGAGGAAGAAATAAACGCAACTGCTGTGAGGTACTGTCGAAGCAGTCCTGGCTGAAAGCTATTTTAGATGCTTCTCCAATGCATTGGGCACCTGTGTATGCAATCTGAAGGTTCTAGCTATACAGTAACTATTTTAAAAAATTCGGAGAAGTCAATCGGTCTTCACCTGCTTTAAAGCGGGATCAGGAACGAAAGGGTTAAATTCTAACACTCAAGCTACTAAAAGTAAAGTTCGAGTTTTAAATCACATGTATAGGGTAAAGGGGATTCAATGCCATAGTAACCACTTACCGCAACTATTTGAATTGAAAAAAAAAAAGCAACAAACAACAAAACAAATCATGTTATTTAAACGTTTTCTTTGTTATATTCTTTAGTTAAATAGTAGCTCTAACACACACTACTTTCACACAACTGGGTATACCTACTCAAGACTTATCTTCGTGGTTAGCCTAATGGCCAATGAATATTCAAGTAAATACTATTGCTTAGGCTTCCTGGAAAACAATTCAAAACGGTAAACAATTCCATTTCTAGGATGATATGGTTAATGATCGATAAACCAGAGTATTCTGTTTAGTGAAGTTTGGGACGGGGTTGACCACCGAACTAACACAAAAATGCCAGGGTCAACGTACAAAATGACATACGTACATCCAAACATTATAAGCAAATATCCCCGATTTTCAATTAGGTTACCCCTGATAGTGTCTTGCTCGCTTCGCTCACTTGCCAATTATACAAACAGCTTTGTCGCTAGCAGCTGTTTATTAAAATATCACTTTGGCATGCATATGTGAGTCTGTTTGTGTATATATGAGTGAACTTTCCCATGCAAAACCTCAATTTTTTTATTGTTTCAATTGCTTCATCACAGCCAAAGTTCTCTGTAAATGTATTGTGTTGTGTTGTGGAACAAAGTCAATATTTTTAGTTATCATTTCACTATCATTCAACATTTATAATTATCTAACATGCACAATTCTTTTGTATTTGTACATGCGTATTATATCACTTTAGCATATCACCTGATGTTAGTAGCAACAGCATAAATGGTGTCTATTCATGATTAATTCATGAGCTGAAACGGTTAGGTAAAGCAATGTCATTGAATGAATGGGTATATTTTTTAGTTTCTCACCTCTAGCTTCACACTCACACTGAAGGTTGAAATTTAACAGCACTCTTGAGGTCAAAGTGCACTTTCCATGTAATAGTAGTATTTTATCAGGATCTCTTATAGTCTGCTATGCTTTCAAAGCTGAAAGTTTTAGTGATCCAGCTGTGCTCCTGTAATGACGCTAATAATATGGTGGTGCAGTCTTATGATGGGTCTCATAGTCGACTATGTGTTGTTGATCAACAAGGTAAACTAAATTTCAAGTCCTCACATCTACCCCAAGGATAGCCAGTTTTCATAGGCACAAACTTTAATTCATTAGGGTTCTTACGATGTTGGCACAAGAATTAAAGGCAGCCGAACTCACTAGCTTCACTTACTTGCTAATATTGTTATTATTGTTATCGCAGTCTACAGGGTAAGCACCCACTATCACAAAAGCGCCCACTCTGTCCATTTCTTTAATAAATATAAACGTCATCACGTACCAAGTTAATGCCCAGGTTTTAAATTGCTTATACGAACAGGTATTCATTGTCAATTAGGTGACCAGCAATAGAAATTGTTCCTCCACCCGATTTGTTTTAAAGTATGGGAACTAGAACACTTACCATTGAGTGTTTGTCCGCCCAAAATAAATTTAAGTACGGGTCTCTGAAGCTCAGAATACAGCAACTAGAAGGTGAATAAGCCTCTGAGATCGTCAGAAATTGAGCTTCATCTATAATACCGTTAGAAACGGTAAGTCCGAATGTTTAGCTCTTATCTGCAGACTATTACACTTGAATGATCTAGTCTCAACTAAGCGTAGCGGCTGGTTACTCAGTATAAGCAATACAACTCGCACTTGAATGATACGAACATTGCACTGGGAATGTCGCTTCCTGCACAAATGTTCCGCTGTATGTAAAACAACACCCCAGACAATCAAAGTACATAGGTTTTGAAATTATATTGAATCGAAGTAGGACGATAATACAACGTTGGGCAAATGAATAGAAAGTCGAATAGTATTCAAGAAAAGTATGCAATGAAGAAGAGATGTGATGCGATGAAGTAGAGTTCCAGGCTAATGGCTAGAGGAGTTGAAAAACTGAATAGCAGAGTGGCTTAACCCTCTCGTTCCTGAATTGTTTGGACGCGCGCGGAAAAATCTAATTTCCTACCGCGGAATAGAGCATTGCCGTTTTATTTTTTTACCTCGATGCTGGCTGGGAAAACCCCATAGCAACCATATATCACTAAATAGACCAAGAGTTTGGGATTCCCCTCATTTTTTGATTGAGAAAATTGAATAATATTTAAGCCATCTACTAATATTTCAAAAAAAAAAAAATTTTTCCCCCAAAAAAATCCACTTTTCCCATCAATAAAAAAATAAAATAAAATAGAAATAATATTGTTTGATGCATTTTATACCAATATTATATTAGTTCAACAATAAAATATGTTGTTTGTTGTGTGTGGTGCTGATTGTGATCATGTAGGAGACATCTATGAGTGTCCACAAGGAACGTATGCCATCGGACGTCGAGCTCCACTACAAAACAATTTCATATACACAAAAACACAAACAACAAAGATATTTGTAATACAAACAACAAATTATTCATGATCCTATATAATTGCAACTTTATGATGTATTGTATGCGGTTTCATACAGGATTTTTGTTTGGGGTGGGGCTCGAGTGTACTTCGCCACACCCATTTTTTGGAACCTACACTACTTTGATGCACATCTTTGCATACGAGTCTATACTTCACACTGATGATCAGTGTTCGGTCCTATGCACTAAATGGCTCAGTTATGATAGGAACATAATGGGATACAATATCAGACTAAAAATAAATGCTTCCTAAATGTTCATTTCTATTCAACTCCCAAAATTCTAGGGGGGAACCCAGCGCTAGCCTCCCACTGTATGAACCCTGGTATGTATACTCCACACTGTACATGAGAGAAACAATCGTTGTATTGAGAAAGTGTAATTTGAAAATGAAAAGCAGTACAAGCACACACGTGGAATTCAACTTACCCGGCATGGATGGTGGCACAGACTGAACGATCCCTCCCATAGGATCCGGAACCTCCATACAATACCAAAAAAACACAAGACAACAATGATATTTGTAACATAACAGCTGGCCTCGCTGAATTGCCCCCCCCTCCCCCGTCATTACTGACATTCTTGTACTATAACCCCCCCTCCCCCGTCATTAATTTTCACTGACATTCTTGTACCATAACCCCCCCTCCCCCGTCATTACTTTTCACTGACATTCTTGTACCATAACCCCCCCTCCCCAGTCATTAATTTTCACTGACATTCTTGTACCATAACACCCCCCTCCCCCGTCATTACTTTTCACTGACATTCCTGGACACCCAAATATCAGTAAGTTGAAATGAAATTCAACTTACCCGGCATGGATGATGTCACAGACCGAAAAAGACCACCGAGTTCGTTCTCTCTCAGGTTGGATCCGGAAGTGCCACATACTGTTTGTTCATGGTTGCTCTCTCTCTCTTTCCACAAATGCACGCACACACATACACACACACACACACACACAAGAAAAAAGAAGCTACAGGTGAATACAGATCATAAAAATAAATGTATAATTTATTATACATAAATTGACTGGTGTACACACACACACACACATGAAATTCAACTTACATGGGCATAGTAGTCACGATCCAAAAAGATCCAGAGTTCCCTCCCAGGTTGTATACGGAAGTGCCACATACTGTTTGTCCACGGTTGCTCTCTCTCATTCCACAAATGCACACACACACATACACACACACACACACTAGAAAAAAGAAGATACAGGTGAATACAGATCATAAAAATAAATGTATAATATAAATTGACTGGTGTACACACACACACATACATGAAATTCAACTTACATGGGCATAGTAGCCCCGATTGAAAAAGACCCCACCCCCGAGTTCGTTCCCTCCCCAGTTAGATCTGGAAGCGCCAGAATAACATTTCAACTCCACGCACACACATATACATCGAGTGTGAAGCTCCACTACAACACCACAAAAACACAGACAACGACAACGACAATAACAATACATATTACAACTTTTGGGATGTTCAGGGGGGGGGGGGGAGGAGCAGCCACAAATATCAAAGTCTGTGGTCCTTCACACAAAAGATTATGGAATATCAATGGGTGTGTTGTCATCTTTCTTCCACTCTCCCCCTACCTCATCCACCCGACTCTTGTTCTTCGATTCCCGCCTTCTCCGACCGCGAGGACGTCCAGAACTCGGAGCAGGAGGAGCCACTTCCTCTTCTTCATCACTGGAACCTGCTGCCTATTCGTGTTTCATCATTGGAAGACTCAGGTCCGGTATCCTCTCCTTCATGACTGGAAGACTCTGCTCCTGTCGCCTCATCTGCGTAATCGGGGTCGGTGACTGCATTCACATCTGGTCCTAGTAGTATATGTGGTAAAAAAATTTTTTTAATTTTTTTGAAAATTTGAATTTGTTCAAAAAACCACAAGCCACTTTCAAATCTCAAAACTCAATGAAATATATATATATATTATAGCTAAACAGCTTACTCTATCTCAATATAGCTATAAATAAGTCCTTTCCACAACAGAAGCTTGCTATTTTTCAAGAGAAAGACAAGAGAAAGACAAGCTTACCTCGATCATCTTCTTGACTCCCATTTTCAGTATCAGAGTTGACGGGGTCTGGTCCACCAACCCTGATACAGGGCCTCCTATAGCCCTAGATGTCGTCTCCCTTCTCTCCGCTTGATCCTGAGTCGCTAGAGTCAGCATCAAGCAAGTCTAAAACTTGCACCGCATTGTAATTTCTAGACGCCATCTTCCAAAAAATGACTTTGAAAAAATTTTTTTTTGCATAGTTACCGGGGTCACACGACACGCTCACTTTTATCCTATGATGTAATAAGCATTACCTAAGACTGTACGTAATAGGGAGGTCACCAGTTGAACTGGCGATTTTATAAAAAATGGAGAAGACAGTAAGTCAAACCGCAAAGTCTTGGTCGGCAAAGAAGCGGTTGTTTCAATGTGTTATGGAAGGCTACTGAGCTCAAGCAAGTTTTTTCTGCTTCTACAAAGCTCTGGAGATGACTGGATCCATAAATGATGCTGCTGTGAAGAAGGTAACTTTTTTTAAAATTCGACGGAGAACCGATGTTTTTTTTTTTTGCCGAGGAAGAAATAAACGCAACTGCTGTGAGGTACTGTCGAAGCAGTCCTGGCTGAAAGCTATTTTAGATGCTTCTCCAATGCATTGGGCACCTGTGTATGCAATCTGTAGGTTCTAGCTATAAAGTAACTATTTAAAAAAATTCGGAGAAGTCAATCGGTCTTCACCCACTTCAAAGCGGGATCCGGAATGAAAGGGTTAAATGCAATGCATTAATGGGGTGAGTCTTTAATTGTTGGGGTGAGTCTGAGCTGCATGCATCCACACATCACGCAGTCACTGCATGGGAATGACATGAACAGTACTACCAGAATGTATAACACCAACTCGGTGCTGTGGGACTCACCCAGCTGCTTTTGCTGCATCCAGATTTGGAGATTGAAGGAGAATCTGAGAGCCACAGCAATGGGGATGAATCTGGGAACTGTGAATTTTGAATCCATGAATCTTGTCTTTTAAATTGAACTGAAGTTAATACCAGTAATGATTTTATGAAATAGAATATAATGATACCTCATAATAATTGAATCAAACAGAAATGGCTAAATAAAGACTAAATGCGGCTGAAGTATTGACTCTGATGAGGAGTGTGATGAGTCTGATGAGGTTATGGCAGAAGATTGCTCACAAATGTCTTACCCTGTCCAATGACCTGTAAATGATATGGGAGGAGTGAACTGAGGAGATCAGTATTGTGGATACTATCATGTTCGAATGAAATGCCGGAAATTTACAAATACATCATTAATTTTCTGTTTGACGTAACCATTACAAATAGTTTCATTCTTTACAATATTTCTCATGATAGAAAGATGAAGAGTTTGAAGTTTTGAGAAATGCTGGCTTTGGAGCTGATTGGTAATTATTGTACCAGAAAGAGAGCTGGTTGTAGTAGAAGTCGCACCATCTGTTCACTTCCTATGCTTCATTTTCCAGCTCGATTTCCAACAGACCATGGGCACAAAAGGGGAAAGTGTGCTCTCTGCAGAGAAAACAAAAAAAAGAATGGACACACAATGGTTTTGTAAAGAATGTGATGTGTGGCTGTGTCACACTGGCACTGAGCATGATTGTTTTCTGTCTTGGCACCAAAGAAATTAACTATATCAATATCTATCCTGTCTTGAAACTTTCTTTCATTTATTTTTCAATGCAACCGTTTATGTTCTAATTAGCTACCACCAAAACAATTTTTTCTATTATGTCAAACAGACTATTTTGTCCAATAAATATTCTTACCTTATGATAGTGTAGTAGCTACTAACTTTTAGACAGTTCTGATGTTCTGTTCTCTCTAAATTTAGTTGCCTTTAACCGATTAGTCGCGAACTAAAAATTGCGATCGCGCCTCTCGTAACGCGGCCGTAACTCACGAGACAGTAGGCTGACTCATGGCTTGGAGGGGGGTCCACACAAAACGCGAGCTAGAAGGCGAACGAAAGAGGATTGCCTCTGGGAAAGTATTGTCGGCAGATAGAGTACGCTCTAGGCTATCTGAAAAAAGAAAGATCGACGCTGTTAGGCAAAAGCTGGCAGACTATCGCCCCAGGAAAAAAACGCTATTAATTTCTAGCAACAAAACCATTTTTTGTAAATCATACCACGACTCTTTGCTAGGTTTTCAGTTATGATGGAAGGCTATATACATGGATGAAGTAGTCTGTTAGTGGATCAAGTAGTCTGTTAGTGGATCAAGTAAGTTAATAAGATTTAGAGCTTCATATTATCACTCTACATATAGGTAAACTTTGTTTATGATTATAAAGTTTTAGGGTGTGGTTTATTTTGAAATGTACTATTGCAGCAATGCAAGCATAGTAGGTAAGGGTGGTATAAAAAGATAAAATACACAAACAAAGTGAAGTAAATAAATGGATGAGATAAATATTACATTCTAGAATGCCATCTTGCGAAACAGTCATCTGAAGTGCTTGGGTGGCATAGCCATACACCACACTCTGTGCATGCCCATATGGTGTCAGCTCTCTTTTTGTTCTCTTTACACAATGAGCATCTTCCCCTCTTCCTTTGCTCATTCATGTAGGGAAAATGAGCCATCACAAGCCTCTTCTGTCTTTTATGCCCCACGGTTGTCCTGGAACAGTACTCCCCAATAAGTTCATTGGCCAACTGGACTCTAAATTCCTATATTTTGACTTTGGAATCTGGATGACAGTGGTGGTAGATAATGTAAGCATTTGTAATTGCTACGTCGAATAGAAAGTTGTAAATATATTTATAAATCTTCCGGCATTTCATCCGCACATGATAGTAGCCCCTCAACTGATCACCTCTATCCACTCCTCCCATCTTTTCATTGTAAACCTTTATGGCCACAGGACAAGTGATGGATTCTCTGGTTCCATCTTTCTTCCTCCTCATCACGCTGGAAGACTTGGTGGGATCACAAGCTGTGTACATGGCCATGACAACTTTAGTGTCCATCCAAGCTGTGGCACACACATTGTCCGACTGCACTGTGACGGACTCTCCCCTGGTAGGTGTATACATAGAACATAAATATCTCATCTCATCACAACAATTTTACACTGAATTAGTTATTCATTATTGTATTTTATTATTGTATTGCAAACTATATCTATGTCATAAATATATTAGTAGTAGTAGTAGTAGTAAGCGTAGTAGTAGTAGTAGTAGTAGTAGTAGTAGTAAGAGTAACTCATCACTTTCTTGTATTTCTTTCATTCAATTACTTGTTACCTTTAAAAAAGAGTAAGAGTAGTAGTAGTAGTAGTAGTAGTAGTAGTAGTAGTAGAGTAGTAGTAGTAGTAAGAGTAGTAGTAGTAGTAAGAGTAGTAGTAGTAGTAGTAATAGTAGTAGTAGTAAGAGTAGTAGTAGTATTGTTATTTTACAGTATTTTTACGCACATAAAAATCAATACAAACCTGGAATGCAGTTTTGCTTTTTTTAGATCAGTGGGAAAGTGCTTCCTATCTTTCCTGGCGGTTCCACATCCATACAGACCCAAGGCTTCAAGATCACACAGGAGCTGTTTGGAGTTAAAGAAGTTGTCAAAAAAGACATGATGGTACTTGTGCTGGAAATCTTGGGTAAGGTCTTTCACCACTCTACTGCCTAAATTGTGTTCAGTTGTATTTCCTTTTTTTCCTGTGTACACTTGTAGTCTGGAAAAATAGCCATTGGAACTGTCCGCTAAAACCCAAACCTTGATCCCTCTCTTTGTTGGTTTTTTAGGCATATATTGTTTCATTGAAGATCGGCCCTGAAACTTGATCATTGCCTCATCCACAGACAAATCCTGTCCTGGTGTATAGACAACCGAAAATCTTGTCTTCAGGTGTTCAAGAACGGGACGAACTTTTGCCAGACGGTCATACCGTGGTGAGCCTCTTGGTGCTAGAGTGGAATTGTCAGCGAAGTGGAGGTAGCGACTAATTTCCATGAATCTATCTCGAGAGATGCGGTCAGCGACTGGAGAATAGTGGTACACAGGATTTCGTTTCCAATAATCTTCTAGAGCAGGAAGTGAGTTGATTCCCATTAGTATAGTAAAACCAAAGTAGGCTTCTAAGTCTTGTGTGGTGATGGGGTTCCATTTTTCTACTTTCTCTTCATCCATAACTTCCATTGCATACATGTTAGATTGCTCCACTATCATCTCAATCAAGTCTGATGTAAAAAACAGCCTGAAGCTCTCACTTGGACTGTCTGGGACTGTAACATGAAGAGCAGCGGCAGATTGTCCGGTAAAGGGTTGCAAGAAGGGTTTCTTTAGTGTGGTAGACCACTCTGTTGTGACGTTTGATGGGCTAGAGGACGTGCTTGTTGCCAAGGGAGATGGAATATTGAGGGAGGTGGAAGTAGGTATACTAGAAGCTGGCTCAATAGGATCATTATTGAGGACAGGAGAATTTGCTTCTGTCTCATCTATAAGACAATATTATTATAGATGTTATTATTATTATTATTATTATTATTATTATTATTATTGCTATGTTGTACTTGTATCAAATTCAGGTAGATAATTATCGCTGTCAGGAATGGCAACTTCATCTGAGTCCTCGATCACATCCTCATCACCAGAATCATCACTAGCCTCAGGACAACTGTCACTGCTATCGTCAAAGTCCTCATCACTGCCCTCTTGAAGTGGTTCGTGAACATCATCGAAGTTGTCTTCATTCTGATGAAGGAGAGCAAGCACCTCACTTGCAGATAGCTTTCTACTCGTCATGTTACAAGCACTTATAGCTAAAATCACAATATTTGAAGTTATAAAGAGTATATTCTTATTATAAATTATTATTGAATATGCCATACATTTTCTTCTTATTTATTATGTCAGTATTATTCAAGCTAAATTTACTCAACTATTTTTAATGGTAGCCTATATATTTTATAAGGTAAAAATAAACTTACACTAGTTAGCAATACTCCCTAATGAATTGCGGTGGCTTTTCTGGCTCGATGATGCAGCTACTGGTCGGGGTTGAGTAGGCGCTCTTTTTGACGCGTATACGCGTCAATCGCGGTTATCGATTTTTCCAATTTAGACGCGTGTACGCGTCTTTCGGCGTTAATCTGTTAATGTCCTCTACTGCCTGTGATCGTTGTTATGACAAATTCTTTCCATTCCCGACGCTGAAACTTAGAATAAATATAGCCTAGGGCTAATCTGTGTCTATAGTAGCATAGAATAGCCCTCTAGGAACTAGCGGTCTGTACTTTGTTTTCCGCGATCTCACTTCACTCCGTCTCAACGCTCGTAGTTTTCAAGTAACTCCTTCTAGAAGGGTCGACCGAGACCGTGTGTAAAAAAGATTTCCGTTTTACGGCGGCCTCGCGCAGTAATTAATTCCGGAAGTAATCGGTTAAGGTAAAATCCAGGAAGATCAGTGATTTTGGTTATGATGACAGCTTTCAGAGGAATGGGAGGGTGCTTTTCTGGAACTAAAGAAACTTCGGTCTTGAAACTGCATTCAGGGACCTCCGTTTGAGATATTCCAGTGAGGTGAGTAGGTTCACGAATCTTCTTTGCCTTAAGCAATAGAGCCAATCTAGAAGTTACAAAGGACATGTGTGAACCGCTATCCAGAAGAGCTCTGGCCTTTTGAATACATCCTCTAGATTCCACTGTGACCTGACAGATTCCCAAAACTACTTTAACCTCACTATGTGATGTGTAGCACTTCAGGGTAGCGTGAGCATTTGTCGCAGAAGTTGATTGCTGCTCAGTTGCATTCTCGGTTTTGCGAATAGAACGTTGGCGATGCAGCAAAGAGTGATGACGGCTTCCGCAGTCTTTGCAAGACCTGTGGCTAGGACAGTCTCGACGGAAATGGTTTTAAGATAGGCAATTTGTACATACCTTTAACCTTGAGGCTGTACTAAATCTGTCTTCCACTGATTTGTCCTTAAACATGGAACACAAGTAGAGTGGATGATTTCCTTCATGGCACAGGCTGCAATTGTTATCCTTCTGTACATGGAGAGTAGTAGTTTTACACGGTTTTCGCTTGGTTGTATGAGAAACAGAAGGCTTGGGAGTCGATGAGGAATCGATGGTTCTTTCCTGTAAACGTAGCCGATATTGCGGAAGCATTTCGATAAGTTTATCTGTATTTGGAGTAGTTTTAGCATCCGCAGTTTTCTCAGTCTAGTAGCCAAAGAAATCATCTGGCATGTGGAGCTCAGCTATCACGGTGTAGAGTGTTTCAAGGGAATCCACTCCACACTCCTTCATTGTATCTATGGTATGTTGAATTAAAGTGATTAGCTGGCCAATCCCTTCGTTGGTTAGTTTCCAAGTATGCCTTGAAAAATTTTGATGAGTGGAGCGACTAATAATCCTTGGTTGGTCATAGCGTTCCTTGAGAGCTTGTACTGCAGCACCGTAGTCCGGACCGCGTCGAGTGTGACAATCAATGATTTCCTTGCCTTCCTTGCATTTTATGGTCATGAGCAAGAAAGAGAGTCGATCGACGTCCGTGAGTGAGGGATCTTTCTCCAATGCGTTGTTAAATTTTCCCAGTAAGGACGCCAACCACCGTTCTCCCCGTTGAAACTAGGCAATTCAATGTGTGGGAGACAATCAAACCTGGACACCGCACTTGACTTGACTACTTTGGAGACAGAAGTCTTATCGTCTGGGTTGTCCGTGTGAAACCTTTCCCACAGTGTGGTGAGGTCTCTAGAGAGCCCCTGTGAGATGTCCATAAGTTCAGGACGATCCGTTAGAGGGTGTGCTAAAGCTTGTAGATTGGTTACTTTGGTGTTGAGATCGTCCAAAGTAGGCTTCACTCGGTAACCAGTGACAGTTGGAAGTACAATGATGGAATCGATAGACATCCTAGCCAAACTACTCTGCTCATGTACGCGAGTTGCGTTGAGCTGTGCAGTAAGTCCCTTGCGAGTTGCAAGCATCATGCGATGATGTTCGTGGTATTCGTTTTCTTCTTTTTCCTCATGTTCTTCTTTGACGTGAAGAAGAATAGCGTTCTGTAGCAGTCCAGCAATTGAAATGTTGGCTTCAATCTTTTCGAGATGATGTTCAATTGAACCAGCATCTAAATCTTCCAGAGGCTGTGCAACGCAGTCGCTATGGTAAAGTTCATTCCTCGTGGCATCTCGTCGATTATTTCTCCGTCGTCGTCTTAGAGATTCAATGTCTTCCGTCCGCAGTTCAGCTTCCAGGCGAGCTAAATCATGACTTGTTGTCATGGTACACAGACAGAGAATAAAACAAAGAAAAAACAAATTAGACTAAGAGTGTTACTTAAATGAGCAGCATCCGGCTCGAAGGACCAAATGTTCGGGACTATCCAGCAAGTGGAGGAGGACCTGATCCCGATGTAGACTGAAGCACTACAGACAGAATCAATCCTAGTTTGGTTGATCTGCGTAGCAAAGACCCACTAGCGAGTGTTGCCGTCAGAATTCCAGTTGAGCTAAATCAATTCGTTAATTCGTTGGAAGCTTCGTTGGAGAGTAGAGACAGAGGTTGTAAATCTCAACTCGCTCTCCCACTGACTGGACCTTCTGAATAAAGGGTTGTCTTGACCCAGACTAAGACAAACCTGAGACTCAAATACCTTATTAGATAAGATAAGTAAGCTATGAATAATACAGTAAAATATACCTTACTACCAAGTAGGAAGATTGGTGTGATGACCAACAGGTGGTATATCAAAGATGGATATATTGAGTTCTGAACAACAGCAGGAACAGTAACAGAGTCAATAACAAATTCCGGAACTAAGTGAAAATGAAAATAGCTAAAGTTTAAATACAAAAACGAAGTGATAGATCGACGATCGACGAACATCGACGAGTTAGCTAGCTAGTACGCATGAGTGACATAGCTAAAAGTGTTAATGTTAGTGTCCTTGTGGAGGATAACCCGAACAGTGGATATGGACTCATACAGCTGATCCATCATGATGTTTAGTTTGTATGCGGGTGTGATTCAGCAAATTTCACAGCAAACTTCTGCAAATAACTAGCTAGCTACTTTAGTTAACGTAAGTCCTCAATTGACGACCACTAAACTTTCACCGCAATTTATTTTTTAACCGTTATAGATCTGGACCCAGAACAACCACGATTAGATAGGCCCATCATAGTCAGAGTTGCAACTCGATTGTCGCCAACTTACAGCGAGTATTCCAAGGAACAGATAGTCATAGAGTAAAGCTCCAGATTTTAATTGTCGACCCCGCGTATATGAAGTCGACCGTTAATTGTTGCCCACTTCCCTCAATAAAGTATTATTTTTGTTTTATGAGTAGCTTTAAAAAAAATTGAATTCACAGACGGTTTACATAATTAATTAGGTGTGAAAACATGTTTTGGAACAAAAATTGTAGTATAGATGGTACAAAGTTAGGCTCAACTAAAAAAAGTATAAGAAATGTAAAATTACATGAACTATGGCATTCTTGCAGTACATTTGATGTAACTTCATAAGCACAATTTTTTTTATGAGAGCTGGATTTTATATTACCATCCAAAATATTTAGTGAGTATAATTGTGCCAGTGACGCACTTTACCGACTAAGTCAAAAGGTTCCTGTTAAGGTTAGGGTACAGGATTACCTCATGAATATTAATGAGTTTCTTTTTCCCTGTTTTGCTACACTTTAAAGTTATTTCTTGACTAAACCAAACCTTAGAAAGTAAAAAATCCATTAAGAGCTTCCCAGAAGCCCTACAGTTAACTCTATATTTCCAATTTAGGATCTTGTTCGGGGGTTGGGATTATTGTAGGAAAAGCAACTGGCAAGCTACTTCATGCAGGGGTGCGCAACAAGTTTTGCTCGGCTTGTGCTCAAAACATCCCCAAAGAGAAGTACCACTGTTTTAAGAACTGGGAAGCATCATCTTCAGAAATGGAGACAGATGCAATTGTCGAGGGATTTATTGCTGCCGAGAAGGTGAATGGAGTTCGATACACCACAGTGATTGGAGATGGGGATAGCTCGGTATATCCTTCACTTATTCAGCAAGTTCCTGGCTGGGGTCACTGCATAAAAAAGGTGGAGTGTGCTAACCACATCTGCAAGTGCTACAGAAGTGCTTTGGAAAAGTTGGTCAGTGAGAACCCAGCATACAAGGGAAGTGGTGGTCTCACGGAAAAGATGACGAGAAGGCTGGTAAGTGCAGCTCGCTATGCTATCAAAATGCGCAGCAAAGAGCCAGACAGAAGGCTGGGTGTGAAACTCTTAAGAGCTGATCTTAAGAACGGGCCCAATCACTGTTTTGGGAATCACCAGCTTTGCAATCCAGACTTTTGTTCTTCAGCAAAGAATAGACTCCTGGCTTCTGAGAATCCTCCAGTGCAGGAAGCTGCAGCCCAGTCGAATCCAGAAAAAGAGTTGGAACTGGAAGAAGACGAACTAGCATGTAAGTCAAGCCTGAAATGTTGAAATTATGAATGCTAACAGATGTGCATTTCACTTCAAAGTGTTTTTCCCGCTTCATACTACCAAGTGTTTGTTCTTATTACATAGATTTGTATGCATTAGCAAGCTCTAATGCTAAATCTGTGGTGTCTTTAGATTTCCTCATTTCACATAAACAATTAATTTTAGCGATATTTTTGTTGTATTATTTGTTGTATAATAAAGATTACTACTACTACTACTACTACTACTTTTGTATTATTATATTTGTAACTTTATTGTTGTGTGTTATTATTATTATTATTGTTTAAATCAGGAAAGATTGTGGAGGGAATCTCTGTCAAGTAATCCTACTGAGGAGGAAGTGATTCAAGGAGGGACAACTGCTACCGAGATTAACCCCAAGATGTACCATCACATCCAAGCGATATTGAGCAGGCTGGTAGCCCAGGCTGAGCAACTGATTGATAATGTCACTACAAATTTGGCAGAGTCATGGATGCACGTGCGCACCAAGTTTGATGGGGGAAAACTCATCAATCGCTCACAATCCGGTTCCTGGGAGCAGTGTTGCATGGGTGCTGCTTTGCACCACAATATCGGCAAGGAGTGAGGACCGGCTACTTGGAAGCAGATGACAAATTCATCCCCAACTAAAGTTTTCAAAGGGGTTTCTGAACGATCTGCTAGAAAGGCTAGCTAAGAAAAAGTAAGAAAGGCAAAAGACACTATTAAGGGTGCGCGCACACCGCCTACGCAATTTTTTGTTGATGGTTGCTATGCACGATTACTACTATTGTATACTTACAGGGGCTTCTCCACTACAACACAAGGACAAAGTACCTGCCGAAGGAGCCGCTCACTAATTTTAGAGCGAATCTGGAGGAAATATCGGGGCCTGGTTATAAAACTTTGGGGCACTTTATTGGAGCGGTGCGGTAAGTTGGAGCTCCGCAATTTGTTGCACTACTAGCCGAGCCGATACTCTACTGCAAGACAGCGAGTTCTTATCCATTTCAATATTACTTAATGATATATTCGCAATTTTTTCTATTTATAAGATATTGAAAAATTCTCGCTGTAGTGCAGTTCATTTTTTTTTGGTTTACCCGTGTATAAAATTTTGTGTCGTTCTCATTATTAGATTCCAAGAAAAACTGACCCAAAATTTAGAACTTTAATTCCACTCGCAATTCTTAAGAAATAGCCCCACCCCCATATCTCGTACTATGAGTACGCGAGCAATTTTTTTTTCAATTAGTTTGTATTGTTTCTAAAAAGAGTCCGCCTATATCAAGAGTAAACAAACATCAATACAACAACAACAAGAGAGAGTCTGAAGAGAGAGCAGTTTATTGGAGATAGCCAAAGGTGAAGGTATTACATTTGCCAGCTTGGGAAGTCTTCACTCCGCAAAAATCGAGCCTGGTGGATCCATCCACTTGAGTTCAGGTGCGCATAGTCCGGAGAACGGCTACTGGTGGAGAGGCAGCCTGGTGTAACTTGCTGCGCGAGCTCAGACGACGTATGGAGAGTTGCTGTAAACGAATATGAGACAACAAGAAGCTAAGCTAAAACACCACAACTTCGCAAAGTATACTTCTGCTACTACTGCGCGATTGTTTCTGCTCGCGTATTATCGAATGGTGGGGTATTGGCGGGGAATAAATTACTGTCCGGATCTACAGGGGGTGCGCGTTGCTATGTGCGGGCACCCTTACAGCAACGACGACTGAGGAAAATCACTCAGAAAAAAGAATCTCGCAAGGGAAGGAATGCATATGCTAGATATGACAATGGAATTTTACCATGTGATATTCACAACGATGTGTCTCCAGATCATTTGGAGGCATAAAAAATTAGTTTTTATAACTCAAAATTGCAAGTGACAAGTGGGGAAATCAGCCGCATAGAAGAATTGACAAGAGGTCAGGTTGACAGTGACGTATGGATAGCAGAACGGAGGAAAAGACTTACAGCATCGGTAGTTGGGGGGATAATAAAAATGAGAAATAACACAAAGAAGGCTGGAAAAGTGGAACATTTGCTGTACAGAAAATTTAAAGGAACCGCAGCTACTCGTTATGGCCAGGTACTAGAAGACAGAGCAAAAGAAGAATATAAGATATATCAGCAACAGCAACACCCAGGACTAGCCATTCTCGACTGTGGTCTTTTTATATCGAAAGATACACCATGGCTGGTTGCTACACCAGACATGATATTACAGGCAGCTAGACTATTTAATAGAACTTGCTGCTACCCTGATAGCTAGCCAGGTGTAGCAACTTTCAGAGAGTTTATTTTAGTAGCATAAAACCATAATATTTCGGCTTGTGGAGCCTTCTAGTGGTTACTGAACTAATGAGGATGACTGTACAAGGAATTTTATATAAACAGATGATACAGAACAAGTGCCCCTGGGAATGTTACTTGGTGTTGGGAGGTGTGAACGTGTAATCGTAATTGAGACAGTTAATTAGGGGCAGTCATTCTGAGGGGCCTTGGAGGCCGGAGAGGACCCTCGAGAATGACAATGAAAAATCATCATTTTACCTGAAAATAAAAGACAATAAATTAACATTAAAAACAAATCATGACTATTTTCACCAAATTCAGGCACAGCTATATTGTACGCATAGACAATGGTGCGATTTTGTTGTTAGAACAGACATTGATCTCCATGTAGAGCGAATCTACAAGGATGTCTCATGGGAAAGAAACCTCAAGAAACTGGAAGATTTTTATTTCTCTGCATTACTCCCAGAACTGGCATGTCCAAGATATCATTCTGGTGGAATACGAGAGCCACTAAACTGCTAATATTTATCATTTATGTATATGACATAACCATTGCTATTCTTTATAAAGTTCTTTCAATCCCCATTTCATTACTCACACTGAGAAAGCCATAGGCAACACCACAGGTGGGCTTTAAACCACCCGTTACAACCACTACATGACAGCTGACCATATAATGATATTCATAACACATTCAGTAGCGTGGGTGAAACAGTATACCCTAACCTCAAGGGGACAGGCCAAAAGCCAATTTGCACGGGCGTTTAAAGTTTCTGGAAATCAGGTGACAGTTTAGCAGGCATGGCTCTAGGCTGCTGTGTGGTAATGGTCATGCTATAAATTACGATCATTACCGGACAAAGTTATTAAAGTTGTGCATATATTGATATGTGCATGTAGTTCATAAACTATTAGTTACTGCTGGATTAACATATCACTGCTTCAAAAGTGTCCATTGACAACCACAACAAAATTGTAAATTATTGTATAATGTTTTGATATGTTTGTTAACTTCTACTATCTTGTAACTAATAATTTATGAACTACATGCATGTTTTTTTGTTTTTTTTAACATCTCTTTAAAAGGTAAGGCTGCAAGCTTACGCCAGCCGCTGTTCAAAGGTATAATTCAGCACCATTAGGACACAGACAACTGGTCCTCAAGCGTGGCATATCAAGCTACACTCAATCAACCTTCAACCTCACGTGCTGGGAATTTGTGGACGTATCTAACAAGTGGACACCCCTTATAAGTGCACTAGTGTTACTAGTGACAGGAAGTTAGCACCGGTAATTGTGACCGGTTGTGGGAAAATCGGCCTTAACGCGGCATCTAAAGTTTTCTAGTTTATTCTACCAGTAGGCTGCACGGGGCCTTGGGATGCCTTCCTCCTATTTTGGAAGCTGTAGCACAAGACGTCTTCGCCCTACGCACTACAACACTTCAGTATTTTTGCTAAACTTAATATTGCTGATTTCGAAAAAAAAAAACGCCGGGTAAAGGCGTTGCTAAGGTCAGGGGGCGTGCCTTGTGTCCGTATACTATTACTGCGTGTCTCCGGGCACACTATGAAATAGACTTTTTACAGGCGGATTGAAAGAAGTCTAAAAGGCTTAATGCAGGGCTCCTTAAGAAACTATGATGGCGAGAATTGCGTGAGTACGTGAATTATCTAGAATAGTAAGTGAATTAGTTTGCTACAGTTTTTTCCCCGCTGTTAGTGAAAAGCCCGCCAATAATTTCTTAGCAACTCTCCGTACACGAGTCCAACCGGCTAGTGTTTCTAAGCCTCCTAGTGTGAGTTCAAGAGCACGCCAGAGCTTACGACTGCGTCGTAAGCTAGAGCTATAACTTTTCTCTATCCATTTCTGCCATAAAATTTTTTGCGAAAAAAATTGACCCATACAGCTTTACCCTGGGATACTGAAAAAAATTGTTTGCCGCGTAGGCCGATTTTCACAACCAGTCACAATTATAGTCAATACTTGCGTCAAGAGCGCGCGCAGTGGTCAGATGGAGCGGTTGATCGGTAAGAGATTATCAGCTGTACTCGAGGTCAAAGTGGTTTAACCATGGTGCTTTTTCAGCCTGGTATTCAGAATTGTGGGAATTTGTGTTTTGCCAGCAGCGTTTTTCAATGTCTCCTAAACCAGAGGCTGTTCGAGGAAGCTCTTCATGAGTTGTCAGAGTATCACCAGGGTAATTATGAAAATTCTGTATCAGGTAAGGGGTAGATAATTAAAAAATCTTTTCTTTTATGCGGCTTTGTCTATTTATTATTTATAGGATTTTGTGCTCTCTGTGCAGTGTGCAGTTTTGCTGAAAATTAGCTCTAAAATGACAGTTTTAAAAAGTATCGATTACAGTCTGCACTTCCCTGTAAAGTACCTTGTATGGAGCTGCAAGTCAGGTCTTCAAATAAGGTCAATAAGGTTTTTTTAAGTATCCCTGCAAGCATTATGTCAGTGTGGATATAGGTTGAAAGTGTTAGTGATCTTGTCATGAATGAGCTCCAAGAAGAAATCATTTCTGATGGGATATGCTTTAAGTATAAGTAGATAAATATCACCATCACTACTTGCTAACATTATAAACACTAGCTATTATATTTTTGTTTGGGAATTGTAAACACAGTTATATTCTAAAGTATCTACTGTATTTTATCGAAACTATAGAATTTAAATTAAATTTATAAGTGATTCTTGGGTAAGAGTAGCTACAGTAGCCATGACAAACTTCAATTTAGTTAATAATTGTTGTTTTCTTATAAATATTATGATGTATTTTGTTTGTAGCTGTAAAAATGTTGGAATCACCTCAAAGCTTAAATTAACTTCGGTGCCTTCTCTGCTGTTAATACATTTAACTAAATAGAATTTTAGACTGACATATTGAGCAAAAAGAATGTCCTGGCTTTTATTAATCATGGACAATGCCACTGGACTCTTCTTGTATTTAATACAAAGCAAAATTTATACATATTTATAAGCATTTTATTGTCTCAGGTTGTTGAGACCAAGAAGAAATGTGTAGAATACTATGATTCATATCACAAAAATGATCCAATATACTGGAATAAATATTGAAGTAAAATAACTCTGTATAGCGACAATAACTTGTCTATATTTGTGTCTTTTAAATCTTTAATAGGAGTTTTTTTACTTCAAGATGTCAAGATCTTGGTCAGCCCAAGCCAGAATGGCACACATGGTCTTACAAAGCAATAAAGGTTGTATAGTGTTCTCATGGCAAATTCACATATAGCTGTTGCTTTATTTTTTAATGCAGAATATTCCTTGTCAAACAAATGCTGTGGACTGTGGAGTGTTTGTCACCCAGGTAACTGAATTAATGTCCTGGCTATACTTAGTGAATACTCTTTTTTTTTCTAAAGTTTGCTCTATACCGAATGGGAATGAACCCTGGATTTTCACCAAGCAAGCACAGTTTTGTGTATATGTATATCAATTAAAAGATTTACTGATGTAATATAATTGTAACTTTAGGATCAAAAGTCTACAATTCAAAATATTATAGCAAAAGAATCGCTTAGTGGAACATTGATGTATGTCTGATATCGGTTTTCCCCCATTACCTTAATTAATGTAGATTGTTAACATTAATGTAGATTGTTAACATTAATGTAGATTGTTAACCAAATTGTCTGTAGGAATAATAACAAACGAAGCCACATACTAAAAAGAAAATCAGAACAAAATCCACTTATATCAAAGAACATGCCTACCAATCATGCAGATGATGGAGGTAACAAGAACAAGAAAACTAGATTGTATTTTTTTCTCCAGAATATCGTATTAAGCAAAAAATAATTTGAATAAATTAATTAGTAGTTATGCATCTTTATGCGAAGCCTGTGCAGCACTTACAATCAGAAAACGTCAAAGAAACCGGCAAAGAATTGAGTCCAATGTTATCAAGAGAAGGTTGTTATAAAGCAATTTAAAATATAATGTTCATTGTTATGCGATAATTTATAGAATGTTGGAACTCTATAAATACTTCACAAATTCTTGATGCAACAATGTTTACAATTTCTTCTCCAATTGAAAATTATTTGAAGTGAATCAAGCAGAAATGTGTGAATTTCAAACACCTCAAGAAGAAGAAAGCAATAAACTGAAGGGATCAGACACTCCAACTGTAATATCTGATAAAATGACAGACATAAAGAATTTGTCCAAAACACTTCCAATTAAAGGTAAAAAAAAAAGTTGCACGTTAATTGTGGCATATGAACAGTTATTTTTTACTTAGATTCTCCACAATCTTTTTTTAATAATTCTTAAAAAAACGTCAAATCAGATAACGAATTCTTGGTGGATCGGAAGAACCTACCGGGAATTGGCTGTGTGATGAAGTAACTGATCAGAATATATAACTTTATTTATTTAAATTTAAAATTATGTCTGTTTTTTTAATAATAGGGAGTAAATGCCATTCTTGCAAGAATTCTTTACTATGCTCAAAAAGATGGTTATGGCAAGGTCGGTTAATTCTGTTCATTTAATATTCTTGTTTATTTTGCAGTTATGGTATGTTACTTTAGAAAGTCTACCTATTTAGTTCATACTTCTATGAGCGGTTAAGAAGAAATTTTTATCATGCATGTGACGTGGCAAGCTCAATTATAGTGAAGCAGTTATGTATAGTTATTGTTGTGCTACATTGTTTGTATTTATCTGCAGCCAAAAATATGCAGAAATGGTTAATTCCGATTTGCATTATTTCACATTGGATGGCAGTAGTAAAATATGCACACATAGAGAACTTGATAAAGCCAGTTTTTTGTTTTCGGCCTTGTTCTCCTGAAACAGCTGGTGGAATCATTATCAGTTTAGTAGTAGTGCTTTTTATGGCCCTGATCAAGTACTGGGTAAACCGTTGATAGTCCAGGCGTAGCTATCTATAGCGCTGAGGGTTTGCACTTTAGTGCTCTAGTTCATTCATTCATTAAACTCTCACCGCGCATGTGCATGAGGGTTTTATTGGCGAGCGAGCGTAGCGAGCGAGACAGTATTAGGGGTGGATAATGCAAAATCGGGTATATGTTATATGTATATATGTATGTATGTATGGATTGTACGTGTGCCCTTTAAACGCGCGCGCAGGGAACTTTTTTCTTTAAAAAACACGGCTTTTTAGGCTTGACTCCAGTTTATTCTGAAACTACAGCATTAAGCAAGCCTTAGCTCCAAAGTGTGAGAAAATTCCTTCGAAAATGCTTGCTTTTCAAGAAACAAAAAGTTGATTCGACTGGTTACTATGGCATGGAAGACCCTTTACCAAATTTAAGTTCAATACTTCGCCTTTTTTCTGGCTAAGTGCGGCTTGTTAGTTGTCAAGAGCCACCTGTAGTGAGTACTAAGAGAGCTATCACTACTTCTGAAAAGCGTATGTAAGTACATAAAGTATTAATGCTAAGGAAGCTACTACTATTCCAGGGATGCTGAGGTAAGTACGTAATTCCATATTTGTTAGCTAAATAAGCAAAAATAACTCTGGCCTTTCTTTATTTATAGCTAAGAGCTTGTTGTCAGCAGTGACTGGTAAATTCAAATAGTCAGAATGACTCAAATTTGGTACTACAAAATTACCACTGCTCAAGAAAATGAGGTAAGAATGTAATTTTGTATTTGTGTGCTAAAATTGATTGTCTTTTGTTTTTGTAGGTGAGAGCTTGTTGTCAAGAATTCAAGGTAATTCAGATGGTCAAAGTAACTTCAATTTGATACTACAGAGGTTATCAATACTCAAGAATGAGGTAAGTAGTAATTCCATATTTTTTGGCTAAAATTATAAATAATAACACTGGTTTATTTTTTATCGTAGCTGAGAGCTTGTTCAAGAGTTACTGGTGATCGAGATTATCAGAATGGTTGATGTTTGATACTACAAAAGTTACCATTAATCAGGTAAGAGAGTG
>WLWD01000816.1_pt1 | contig 49963 bp, 32 predicted proteins | sample 6712731 | NCBI WGS metagenome assembly WLWD01 (sample SAMN12718690, study PRJNA576275) | sponge metagenome | isolation source: marine sponge | host: Mycale hentscheli | place: New Zealand: South Island, Marlborough, Capsize Point | collected 2014-11-01
ATCAGTTCCTGGTTGGACCACACCCCTCTGTGAGTCACTTCCTGCCTCCGGCTCAGGCTCAGGTGCCTGAACGTATTCAAATGAGCTACTCTTGCTGCCTGATGACTCTAACGAGGCTGCATTATCAGACTTGACCGGCGAAGGTACAGACTGGGCATGCCCATCAGAGCGCTCAAGACTACTGCCATCATGGTTTTGAGAAGGAGCATCTGAAACGGAACTTTTGTGGTGGCCAGAGGAGTACTTCCGATGTTCTTCTTGGCTGTAAGATTGAGTTAAAGGACTGTACGATCCGACCACTAGTTGTCCGCTCATGGCCTTCCTGATGATGTCCAAGACCTGGTCGTCTGAAGTCAGGTCTCCCGGGGTGGCATCCTTGTTGTTGGTTGCAGTGTAGCTGGCTCCGTACAACAGCAACTCGTTCACCAGCATCGGGTGGTTCCACCGAGCTGCGTGATGAAGGGGCGTGTCTCCGCGCAAGTTTGCCAGACTCACGTCTGCTCCATGCTAGAGTACAGGAAGAAATGGCAGGTCAAACAAACTGGAGTACACAGACTTCCCGACCGTTGTCCCTTGCAAGGTGTTTGTGTGATCTGATTCATTTGTATTTGTATACTTCATTATGTTGAACAGACAATGAAACAAATGAAGGAATGAAGAGTCCAAGAGAATCAGTGAATGAGCAATGATTCAGTCATTCTCGGCTGAAATAATTATGATAATAGCAAATTTTCTCGTTCTAACAGGCAATATTGTTAATTAAGTTTAATTAACAATATTGGCTGTTAGAACGAGAAAATTTGCTATTATTAATGAGCATTGAGTGGAAAAAACTATAGCCTAAAATATTGTCTTAAGATCAAAGGATATTGTGAGACCAAAAATGATGGGCACAAATAGTTTGACAAATGGTTCAATTTGATCACTCATTTCAACACTTGAGTAACAGCAATGGCATAATGTCCTACATAATACCATAGCCAAGTCAATTTTCAATACTAAACAGTGTGGTATTATTTTGAAATACCACAGAAGTGGAAAACTGAAATAATGATCTGATTGGTCACGGCGATCTCTTCACGACCTTGCCGCACTTTTACCCACTAGGCAATGTCACGGCAAAATTCCAGGGAAATGCTAGCAACGGTAAGAAAAGTATGAATAATAGCAGAGCCGCCAGGATAAAAAAAAAGAAAGATATAATACAAGATTATGGTTTCTTAGCAGCAGAAATGAACTGTTATGTAAGGCTATAGTATTAACACATGATAGCACAGAAAAATGTGGTATTCAGATAAATAGCACTTGTGCGGCGATAAATTTCACTCAGCTTCACCTCATGAAAATTTTCTCATTTCACTCATGCTACTAATTCCGAATACTACAGTTTTCTGTGCTATTATATCTCCATAGCCCACACCTTATGCTATTTCATATCCTACAATACCATATCATAACCTATCCTATCTGATATCCTGTAATATCCTATGATATCTTGTGTTTAATGTGGTGTAGCGTACCATCAATAGCAAGGCAGCAGTCTCCATGTGACCATTGGAACAGGCCATGTGTAAGGGAGTGTTCCCGAATGCATCGCGAAGATCCAACACTGCATTGTGCTCGATCAATAGCAATACAACCTAACACACACACACACACACACACACACACACACACACACACACACACACAGCAAGAAAAATAGCTTTAAGTATCCTAAATACAACTATGACAAGAACAATGCAAAACCCACCATCAAACATTGACCACACCCAATATGACACCCATCTATCCAAACCTGTCCAAGCTAAAGGCAAGCTAGTAAGCATAGAACCTTCTGATGCACATTAATATCCCTTACCCCCCTCCCCCCCATAATTTACCCTTTGCCACACCCTCATGACCACACCCACCCAACCCCAGTCCACACTCACATCCTTCTGGTTGTACTGGCAAGCCAAGTGAAGTGGTGTCATGTTGGTCTCGTTGGTGGCCAGGTTAATGAGAGCGCCATGAGAGAGGAGCATCTCCACCAACACTCGATGGCCGTTCAGACTAGCCTTGTGGAGAGGAGACAATCCCGACCCGTCAGAACAGTTCACCGACAGCACTGCTCTGGAGGTCGTCTGAAAACAATAACTAACTTTTAAAAATACTCAAACAATAAAATATACATCAACTATATCTACAGTCAGATGAAAAAAAGATCAAGAAAGAACAGTGGTAATGATACATACATGGCTATGTAGCTATGGTCCCTTCCTCTATAACACTGACCACTGTCAACTATTAAAGAATGAAAACTCAGTCAAAATGGCGTAACCCTGACTGGAGAATTTGTTTTTAAATAAAGCTCAATCACAAGAGAAATAGACAACCTACAGTACATATTCCCAACCACTTGCCTTTAGAGGAAACAAACAAAAATTTAAACAGAGTTTAATGTAGACATTAAACAGAGTTAACGTGGGAGGTTTACATTGGTGGGCAGGGCACCTAAGGCGACCGGGAAACTAAGGGAAATTACGGAGGCATGAGCACGGCAAGTCAGGCATTAGGAACTTAGCACAGACAAAACAGACTGTGTCGTGGAGAGCAAGTAGAAGCCCTAACCAGCGGTTAGTAGCGCACCATTTGTCATTCGAAACTGCTGGAACTTGAGAGAGTTGTTTGGGGGATAGGCAGAACAAATAATAATAAAATAAATAAGCAGATAAATAACAGCAGGAAATAGCTGACAGGCAGTTACAAATCACCAACTCTCTCTCTCTCTTCCTCTATTCTATACTAATTTTTATCTTCTTCTCTCTATCTCTCAATCCTATCTCGCATGGCTGAGGTGGAGAGCGGCAGGGGGAGGAGCTGGCAAGGCTGGGGCTCCACATATTTTCACCAGAGAGCGAGTCGCTGGGAAGCAGCTGTGTAGCAATGGTGGGCGGTGCTGGAGGCAGCAAGACAGGGCCAACTGTGGAGGGAGAGGCGAGCCCGAGTGAGCAGGCAGTGGGCAGCAGCAAAGCCAGGCACATGCTTGGTGTCGATCGATCGGACCATGCCTCCCATCTCTCCCCAAGTGGCTGGTCAAAAGCATCTGCATGGGAGAGTATGTGGACCTCGGGGAACTCCCACCAGCCAAGGGAAAGAGTCGGCCCTTTCCGCAGGCAGGAGAGGGACAGGTGGTGGTGGTACAAGCCACTGACATGATGGCCACTCACAAGACGATACCGGACCTGGCTACCTGGCTGCAGTGGTTCAGCATATTTACAACAGTAGTTGTTGCAGCAGCACAGCCCAAGATGGAGCAAGAACTGATGGCCTGCCAGGCCATCATTGCCAAGGCAAGCCAAACATATCGCTGGCCGTCATTAGTCTAGTGGAGCCAGAACCACGTAGCGGAGGGTCTGGGGACATGGCCATACTAAATTTAGTCTAGAGGAATGTGGAAATGGTGAGTGCCCCACCTCCTTTATACCTGAATTTTTACTGCAAATTAGCCATGACTGCTAAACCTAGCGTTGAAAGGGTGGCTGACACATACAGGTATTTCTATTTGTGTTTGGAGAGGGCTATTCCCGGTAATTTACTAATGATAATTGACCGCCGCAATATATGTGAGGCAGAACAAATTTGTCCCCAGACCCATTCCCAGCGTAGAGGAGGTGTGCCAGAAGTATAACAGGTTTAACAAGGACTGTGCAGGTACACCCGCCTGTGCAGTAGATGCGAGGAGTCACACCCACCTGTGCAGTAGATGCGGGGAGTCACACCCACCTGTGCAGTAGATGTGGGGAGCCACACCCACCTGTGCAGTAGATGTGGGGAGCCACACCCACATGTGCAGACAAGCCTGGTAGATGCTACACACGCAGACTAATTGCGTCGGCAGCAGCAACCAAACGCCTGCACCAACTCGTGAGGCTGAATTGGGAAGCCAGGGCTGATATTGAGTGGTGGCGTACCTGTGCTAGAATGGTTTGGCAATGATGTCAGCAGAGCCTAGCACACCACACCTGGTGGTAATGATGTCAGCAGAGCCTGGCACACCACACCTGGTGACCATTACATTGGATGCATCAGGAAGCTGGGGATGTGGCACGCACGGTCAGGACCAATCAAAGACATGCATATCACAGTAAAGGAGCTCACCCACTGTGATTGCCACGGTAATCTGGGGGCGTGATTGGAGAGGAAAGAACGTGCTAGCCTACTGTAACAATGTACCAGCGGTAAACTCAGGCTCGGCAAGAAATGTGCAGACCATGCAACTAAGGCGTTACTGGCATACGTGAACCAGTTCTCGTGGAGGGAGGGCCACTCACAGCCAGGGTGCAATCAATGTGGCAGCTGGTGCTCTATCAAGAAACGACCTGTCACGTTGTCCACAGGCTCGCCAATACCAGCTGACCTTTTGGACACCCTGCTGCTGAGGGAACTTGACTGGACGTGGAATGACTGGGGTCGAGTTGTGGGCTTCTACGTTGGACAGGCCTTAGCAGACTCTACTCAGAGAAGCTACTCATCAGCAAACAGACAATATATATATATATTTATTTATTCCACGCTAGATATCTTCACAATGATATGTTTAGGTACGTGCACAACTCACAATGTCACTCCATCCCCACTAACAATAGTTGCTGTGTCACTGTGTAGCATTCTTTGCCAAGAGCAGCTAAGCCCCAACATTGATAAAATGTTATTTGGAGCAGTGAGAGTCTACAAATGACCAAAGGTAAAGGAGATCCTAATGTGAGTGGCATGGAGAAGCTGGACATGATAGTAAGGGGCGTGGTAGGCGAGGGATAGACAGTGCAGACCACGGCAACCGATCATCCCGGATCTGCTGCTCATGTCGCATAAGGCCTGGCTAGATCATGATGGTGTGATGTTGTGGGCGGCGGCCTCATTGTGTGTTTTTGGGTTCCTGAGGTCGGGAGAGGTAACAATAGCAACATACACTAGCTCTGACAAGGTGGTTCACCTTACCTCTGAGGACACTGCTGTGGACAGTCTGAAGGACCCCACCATGGTGAGAGCCAGGTTGAATAGCTCCAAGACAGACACATTTAAAAAAGGAGTGGACATAGTGGTCGGAAAGACGGGCGATGGAATTTGCCCAGTAGCGGCCATGTTGGGCTATTTGAGGGTAAGAGGGGCTGGCCCAGGCACATTGTTTCAATTCAAGGAGGGGAAACCTCTCACAAAGCCTCTCTGTTGGTCTCACAGGTGAGGGAAACACTCCAAGCCACTGGAATAGATGGGACACCATACTTGGGACACCATACTTGGGACACAGTGTCCAGTGCCCACAGTGGAGCAGCTACAACAGCTGTGAAGGCAGGTGGGGAAGACTCCATTATCAAGATGTTGGGGAGGTGGAAAAGTGATGCTTATAAGTTGTATATAACCTCACAGCAATCTAGACACGAGAGGCGGCAACTCATGGGCAACTCCCATGGTTCCTGAACGAGACTGTGGACCTCTGAGACTGTGGGATCACAAAAGTTGACAATATTGTTGTTCTCATGTGAATGCGTCAATATTGGATTGATGTAGTGGATATGTATTGATGAGAGCCGCATCTGGTAACAACATTAGCTGGGATAAGGGACATGGGAAGAGGTAGAGGTCAGACAGAAAGGGGGGTACAACTGGGCTGGATTGGAGGGCAAATATGCCAGAAGGTGCAAATTGGGGGGTAGACAATAGGTGCCACTTGGTGGCAATCATACCTAACCACATCAAAGAGGCGGTAAGTGAGGGACCCCTCCCTCTTGCTCCCAACAAATGGCAACCGATCCAAGATAACCAGTGAAACAATAACTCCTCACTACCAGTCAGCCCCCCCCCCCCCCCCCCCCCCCCATTCTGAGACCACGCAAACAATTTATCCAGCTTCTTCTTTCATCAGTTGCTGACATGTAGTTCTGGTCCAATAATAGCCTTCCCTCATTACATCACAGGGCAGGGAACACTGTGTAGACTTGATGGTTCACTCTATCCCCCCCCCCTGAACTGCCATGATGGAGGAACGGTCATTAACCCACAGCCCAAGTCCACTTCACCAGGGGAAGCCATATTGTACCAGTTAATGTGACCACTCAGACAAAGTGTCCGTAGTGACGTAGCAGACGTAAGGATGAATACTTCCCCAGGCTAGTTAGGAGTTCTAGTTGGCGGGGATTTTTCACTGGGTATGTATTGACGGGAAATGTTTAAGCCATACAAGAAGTGATAGATGTCATCTATGTCTGTACTAGAACATCACTACTGTCTGACTGACACCCAGGGAAGCTGAAGAGTGCAGCTCTTGCCTCTAGAAAAAAACTTTCATACATCATAATATGATAGATGAAATTTATGAGCCTAGGTCGTTTTAGAAATTAAGTACGTAATTATTGCATCATTGATGATCATTACCTTTCTCAGTCTTGAGCAGCGATCACATTGGCAGAGTGGGTGACATAGGTCTCCCAGAGAAGCAGCTGCACTTGAAGGCTCGTTCCAACCAAACAGATATCGCACCTAATAAATTAACAACACATTACCCGTGGAATTAGACAAAACAAAACAAAACAAACAAGCAAAAAACAAAAACAAAAAAACAAACACTTTAACTGAGCACTTACCAAATTGACATCCCCATCTGTAATAGCTCGGAATAGCTTCTTCAGCTGCCGATCTGATTCATTTGATAACTCCTTACCAGACATCCTCCGACTCATTCTGCGACTCTTCACGCTGGATGTCGCACCATCCCCATCCACAGAAGTCCCACCTCCCCCACCCCCTCCACTCACAACACCTCCTCCTCCTACCACTCCACCCTGTCCGACTCCGCCTACTCTGTTGTCATGGGAACCAGTGCCCGTGTCCACTGTGGAGAGTAAATCCTGAACCTGGAAATAAAGTGGACCAACACAATTCAGAATAAACATTCATATGAGAATGTAGTTAAAGCATTTGCTCTATCAGTTTCTATCATCCTTCCCTCTCCACTTTACAAGCCCTTCCTTTACACTCGGTCTGCACACCCTCACTTCCTCACCTTTCTATTCTGAGCGCACTGCAGGGGGATTTCCCTCCGTTTGTTCTGCAGCTGAGGGTTCGCTCCCATGCTGATTAACTCTGACACGATGGAAGCTAACACACACACACGATACATAAATGTAGGCACGTAAAGAACAAAAAAAATGGTTTGAAGAGAACACAAACATCTTTACTTGATTTCTCCCCTTACCATAGCCCCATCTGGCGGCATTGTGAAGAGGCGTGTCTCCTTGCTCGTTAGTGGCATTGACATCACATGATGACGTAGTGTGAAACAGAAGAGCCTTCACACACTAACACACAAACACACTATAAAAATCATCGGGGAAGACAAGTTCATAGGTGCGATACAATAGATCATCCTCAAATCCACATTCGTTATCTATCACATGACTACATCATGTAACCGTGTGTTCGGAAAAGGTTGACAATCGAGTGAGATACCCACCCACTCACAGGTCAAACATACGAAATTACATATACATACACACACACATACATACATGGGTCTGGCATGTACGTGTATGTTGTTCATTCTTCTATCCAGCTCAATGGCATAAAATTAGTACTAAAGTTCACCCCATACTTCAGCTTGTGAGTCTCGTGTATGATGTACACACACACACTGGGAAACATTATGGTGTGACCAGTACCTTATACATATGAAGATATAGATGTCTCTTAAGCATAAGGGATGTTAATGTATTCCTCAAGCTTAAATAGAATGAAAGTGTCGTGCTTTACGTGTCGAAGGTTAGGTTAGCACAGCTCTAAAGCTCCAACCGAAGTGATCTGAGAACTTGCCTTGCTTCAGAACCAGTGGTAATACGTAGCTACTTCCAAGCTCAGTAATCCACCACATTCATATGTATGCTGAATAAAGTGAAAGCTGAGAGGGTCAACCAGCAGAGAAGAAGGACATTAAGAGGGCAATACATACGTAGCAACAGACAGAGAGAGAGAGAGAGCTGACTCACTTTATCAAAACAAAAAAAATCCAAAACACATTCGAGATAATTGTCGTTTGATACCATACTTGATCACTGTCTCCAATGTAAACATACACAGATACAACAACAAGATGAGTAATGGTGACCCTCACATGCACGTGTGCTGAAGGCTAGGACTTATTGTGTCTATTGACGTGAAATGGAACCATTACTCAGGAAGGAGGAGGAGGTTCGCAAGTAACAATAGACAAGACTGAAGACACTCAGAATGAGGGGGTGGGGGAAAGAAATAGAAGCAAAGACATACACACACGTGCACACATCACACACACAAACACAGGCACACAAACATACATACACACTACGGCTTTGATGTGATACAGCAAGCCTAATATATTGTAGTACGCATACCTCTATTACCAACAGCTAATTTGTGGAGCTACCTTTAACTGCTGAAAGTGATATTGACTTGTCCTTATAGTCAGGTGGCTTAACAGCAACTTTGAAGGTTATTGTTACCGGGCGGACAGAAGCACCAAATTTTGTCCAGAGTTTGCTCATGATATAGTGATCAATTTAGGAAGGGGTGCCACTTGGTAAATTTAATATTTGACAAGATTCACACCCACTAATCCTGACCAAAACGCCAATTTATTCTGTGTACACGCCAAAAGGAGATCCGTGAAGATAATTCACACAATACATCATCCATGTCATCCTACTTCGGCCATCAGTATTTCTTATATGCCACACCCACTGTTTCAGTGGTGGGTATTAATAAGAAAAACCATGTGGCCATGTGGTGGTCAGCTGTATAAACTAAGAGATTCTGAAGAGGATTGTGGTTTCTTTTTTGGTGAGTCTTCATACGGTGTAGGTTAGCTACTACTACTTCATACATACTTGTAGAATGATACTTACTAATTCAAAGTTTTACTTACTTTAAAATATTTCTTTAACAGCTTGATCACCCCTCCCCCCAACAGTTCATTGCTGCTTTGTGGGATGGAATTTAGCTGGAATAGATGTGTCATTTTCCAGCAAGAGAGTGCTGAACCCTTGAAATGTCCACTAGAGAGCCTAAGAACAGGTGGCGAAACCTTCTATTCATCATTTTTAGAAAATGTGGAAGTGTTTCGTAGCATTGAAGCACTTCCAACTGACATCTATTTTGGTGAAGTTACTGCTGATGATTTAAACAACACCATGCATCTTGGCACAAATCATGCCATTTGAAGTATAGTAATTCTAAGTTTAAAAAGGCACAAAAAAGGAAGGCTACTATAATAATCTGGACGATTCTGAAGAAAGAAGGCCAAGTAAGCGCCAAGCTTTGAACATTAGGCACTGAATGTTTTGTGAAAAAGGTATGGAAGAGGGAGATCTTCATCATGCTTTGACATTTGATGCTGATGAAAATATTAGAGATATAGTCTCAGACTTGCAAGACAATCAACTTCTCGCTCAAATTGGTAGTGGAGATTTGATTGCTAAAGAGGCCAAATATCATTTAAAGTGTCTTACTAGTTTGAGAAATCGCTATAGAAGTCATCAGAGGAAGTTTACTCAGGCACCAGAGGTCATTAATGAAAAAATGAATGAATCTAGAGTGTTTGTGGAACTAATCACCTTCATTGAAAAATCTGTAGACTCTGGAACTCTTCTCTTCAAACTAGCAGAACTCCATTCACTTTATGTTGATCGACTTAGTGATTTTGGCATAAACAAAGTAGTAAACAAGACCCGATTGAAAAATAATTTGCTACACCATTTTCCTGAAGCCCAGGAACAGTGTGATGGAAAAAATATTGTAATTATTTTCAAAAAAGGGATGGAAGATATGCTTAAAGATGCGCTGAAAAAGCGAGATTTTTCTGAGGATGCTACTATTCTAGCCAAATCTGCAAAGATCATTCGGAATGATATCTTCACTAATGAGTGCTTAAAATTTAATGGTTCTTTTCCTTCCAACTGTCAGGAAAATTCGCTTCCATCAAGCCTTAAATTTCTCATTTCTCTAATACTTAATGGCCCCAACTTGAAAGAACAAGATAGGCACGAGTCTCAGGCTTGCCTCACTAATTCTGTACAATATGAAGAAAGTATCTTCTTTTTCAGCAAAGTCAAGGCACAATTTGGATCGTGAACCTCCATTGCCTATTTATATCGGCCTCAATATACACCAGCTTACCAGAAGCAAGAAATTAATCACCCAATTGTATCACATGGGTATCAGCATTTCCTATGATCGGGTATTGGAACTTGAAGACTGGATTGCCACCACAGTCTGTGAGCAGTTTGAACTAGACGGTATTGTATCACCTGTATGTCTCAGGAAAGGGTTGTTCACTATTGGTGCCATGGACAATCTGGATCATAATCCCACCTCGACTACATCTCAGTCTTCATTTCATGGAACTGGAATTAGCCTCTTCCAATTTCCAACTTCAGACAATCCTGGTCATGAGAGACCACCTCTTGCTTTGTCATCATCTCAAACCAGAATGCATCATCTCCCAGACAGTTACGCCATTGTTCCAGCTATTGCTTTCAAAAATACTGATGTTGCTGTCCCAAAGATTAGTGTAAATACTGAGCCCACTAATCCTAGACAAAATTACTTAGATCAGGCAATGATTAAAGAAAAATCATGGGTTGATAGCGCACTACTTCTTTTGGAGAAAGAGGAACTTGCCAAAGAAGATAAGATTGTGTGGGGAGCTCATCATGCTTTGCAACAGCCACCTTCAAAAGATCCCCCTAGTGTGTGTGCTCTGCTTCCACTCTTTTATGAGAAAGCGGCTACCCCTTCGATGATCAAACATGGGATGGATGTCCAAAGACAAGCGATAGCTCACCTTAGTCCAGGACAAATCCCTGTTACAACCATGGACCAGCCTCTATTTGCCTCGGCAAAGTTGGTGCAATGGAAGTGGCCAAGTACACATGGTGAGCATTTACATGTTGTCATGCTGGGAGGTTTGCACACAGAAATGGCCCTATGGAACACACTGGGAGATGTTTTAGAGGCTTCAGGTTGGACTGCAGCTTTAGCTGAAGCTGAAATAGCTTCTTCTGGTGTGGCTGACTCTTTCCTTAGAGTGACACACCTTATGCGAACCAGACATGCACATGAGGTAACTGTCTTAACACTTCAGAAACTTCAACAAGAAGCTTACTTGCAGTCAAAGAGCAATGCTTCATTTCCAAAATGGAAAAGTGATATGTGCAAGGGTAGTCCCACATTTATGTACTGGGATTTCATCTTGAGGTGTGAAACTCTTGTTCTTATTTTTGTTCGGGCTCACAGAGAGAGAAACTTCCAACTCTACTTGCAAGTCTTGGAGAAGCTTACACCACTTTTTTTTGCATTAGATCATGTGAACTATGCTCGATGGATGCCTGTTCACATCAGAGACATGAAAAATTTGCCAGACTCGATAAGAAATGAATTTGAGAGGCAAGGGCACTGGGTACTTTCCAAAACCAACAATTCATTTTCTGCGATCCCTGTTGACCAGGGCCATGAGCAGGAAAATGCTAGTGTTAAAGGATCTGGTGGCTGCATTGGGTTAACAGAAAACCCTATAGCATTCAGACGCTGGATGATATCCGGACCTGAGTTGGCCAGATTACAGAAGCAATTTGAAGTTGAGTATCAACAGATTGATGACCCAGAAGATCCTAGAAATTTTCAGAATCATCAAAATGGATATGCAATGCAAGGATGTTTTCAGAAGCAAGTTCGCAGCCTATGTTCAGTGTTTAAGGAAATGGGAAACCCGTTTTTGGATGACTTTCCTGAACTTGTTACCCTGGACAGCCGCAACTGTATGGATGAGTCAGTAGTCAACTCTCTGTGCAGTCTTGAAGATACTGGGGAAAAGCAGTATCAGGAATTTGTCAAAACCGTTTTTGAAGATTTCACTCGCTCTATCCATGATCCCATCAAAAGGAATTCGCTGGCGCTTTTCAAGAGACCTCAGCCCAGAAAGTCAACTAAACTGGGCAAAAAAATTGCAGATCTTCAAAACAATGTTGCTCTTTTTGGCCAATTGTATATCTCTATGCAGAATCGTGACGGTGATTTGAAGGAATTCTTCTCTCACGAAATTCAATCTTTCCCACCTTCTCTTTCAGACTTTGGCAAGCTTCACTTACCCAACACAAAGTCTGAATTACTAAAGTGCATTGAGCTGTCTACACAGCCTGAGCCACTATCTTCCTATGATTGTATAATTTTGGATGGTGCTGTCCTTGTTCACTGCCTGCCAACTACTGGTGTCATTACCTTCAATGATTATGCAGAAGAAGTGTTTATCCCTTACCTTCTGAGGCAGCTAGAGAGTGCAATGAGACTGGACCTAGTATGGGATACATATCTGCCCGAGAGTTTAAAGGAGTCCACTCGAGAAAAGAGAGGTAAAGGTGTGCGTAGGAAAGTATCAGGCCAGACAAAGCTGCCTGGCAAATGGATGGATTTCCTTCGTGATTCAAAAAACAAGGAAGAATTGTTTGCTTTTTTGACATCCAAAGTTGCTGAGTATTCCTTTTCATCAGGTAGTGTAGTTTATGTCACATCTGGAGAATCAGTACTACACTCTGGGTCCACCAGTGTCATGCCAAACTGCAATCACGAGGAGGCAGACACAAGAATTGTGGTGCACATGCAGCATGCGTTACAACAAGGCATGAGGAAGATTGAAGTGCGTACTGTGGACACAGATGTTGTGGTTATTCTTGTGGGAGCATTCCGTGCCCTCTCTGGAATGCAACCTTTGGCAGACATTTGGGTTGCCTTTGGGATGGGGAAGGAACTACCGGTTCCTCAGCATTAATGCAATTTGTGACAGTTTGGGAGAGCCGAAGGCACAAGCTCTTCCAGTATTTCATGCTCTTACTGGGTGTGATACAAACTCAGCTTTCAAGGGTAAGGGCAAAAAGACTGCATGGCAAGCTTGGCAGGTATTCCAAGCAGTGACAAACACATTTGTTCACCTGGCCCAACATCCCTTTGAAAAACTGACTGCTGATTCTGAACACTTCAAAGCAATAGAAAGACTCGTTGTTGTTCTCTATGACAGAACCAGTCCATTGAGTTCTGTTAATGATGCCAGAGAAGAGTTATTCTGCAGGAAGAATCGATCAGTTGAGAGAATACCACCAACCAAGGATGCATTACTTCAGCATACCAGACGAGCGGTGTATCAAGCCGGAATATGGACTACCAGCATGCAGACAAATCAAGTAATTCCCTCACCTCAAGAATTCTCCTGGAACAAACCATCAAATTCATGGGAGCCTGTCTGGATTACTGTACCAGAAGTTTCTAAAGCTTGTCGTGAGCTGATCAAGTGCTCTTGCAAAGGAGATTGCTCAAACTGCAAGTGTGCTAAGGCAAATATAATTTGTTCACCACTCTGCAACTGCAAGTGTAGTCATTCTAACTGAGAATATATGCATTTCATGTGATTACTATACATCTTTATAGCAAAACATACTTTGGCCACTGCATGGGGGGATGACTAGGATGTATAAATCACTTGTTAGTGCGCCTAATGGGCTGTGATATTATAATATAGTTAAATTTAAAACCTTAATCTTCATTTTAGGCTATTCAATGAAGCTAGACAGGGGCACCCCTTCCAATTTGATTAAAGACATCATGAAGAACATATCCACAAAAAATGACGCTTTTGTCCGCCTGGTAACAATAATTTTGCTAATCCTCCTGACTAGTTATAACACACAATGCTTTGACACAACTGGACATGCACCTACACAGACTTACCCAATGTATTTTCAAGTAAATACTGTTGCGCACGGCTTATAACCGTGACAAAGAGCGCATTGACTTACCACCGCCACTAACTCGAATAGAAATGGAAGTCCCTTAAGTTTTCAAGTTTGAACTGCACCCGCAAAAGAATTCAAAACGGTAAACAATTCAATTTCTAGGGTGATACGAGTACTGATCGATAAACCAGAGGATTCTTTTTAGTGTAATTTGGGACGGGGTCGACCAAATAACTAACACAAAAACGCAAGGGTCAAAGTACAAAATGACATACATACGTCCATACATATATACAAATAAATAAATAAACATCCCCGATTTTCGATTGTGTTACCCCTGTAAGTGTCTCGCTCGCTACGCTCGCTCACCAATTAATAGTTTTCAATAGAATCTTATTTTCTACTTTAAATGAAATTACTGTATACTGGTCTATTCACGTTTTACTTTCATTAATGGTTTCTCTCTCTCTCTCTGCTTTAGCTCCTCCTCAGCTATTTGAAGGTGTGACAGAGGTGAAGGGTAAAGAAGGGTCTTCAGTGACGATGGAGTTCCAAGTGAGTGGTTCACCCATTCCCTCTGTCACTTGGGAGCACGAAGGTCAAGGAGAGGTCACCATGTCGCTACGGCGTCGTGTGGTGGAACTCAGCGGAGGCTCCACCTCTCTCACCATCAGCAATCTGCGCTATGACGATGAGGGCGTGTACATCTGCACGGCTATCAACAACCTGGGCACAGTCTCCGCCTCCTGCAAGCTAACCGTATTGGGTACGTTACACGGAGAGTGAAGACTTGGTTGTGTGTGTGAGCATGAATGTCATTGGATTATGTGGAGGGTTAGAGATGAACTCTTTATGCATTGAACTACTTATCAGTTTTTTTAGTCGTTTAGCAAGCAAGCAAGTGAAACACTCGAGATTTTGCAGTGTTAATATTTTTTTATTTGTCTGTTTTATTTATTTATTTTAAAGTTGTTTATTTATTTTTTTGTTTATTTTAAATTAATTTATTTTAAATTAATTTTTTTATTTTAAAATTGATTCGGTTTTTTTTTATTATTATTATTAATTTGATTTTATTGATAGCATTAGGAGCAGCTGTATCTCTAGCTCTTTGTTCAGTTAAATCTATTGTGGGTTAGCCTTACCAGATGGATAACTATGAGCATTGAAAGAAGATATCAACTAAAGATACATGTTTATAAATGTGTACTTTATTTGATGGTTAGCTGTTCCTGGAGCCCCAACTGATGTCAACACTATCATCCTGGGCAGCTACAACTCCGCCCTCATTTCATGGTTGCCCCCAGCAACCGATGGCCATGCAAACATCTCCAAATACCACCTGGAGAGAAGTAGACTGGAGCAAGACTCGTGGGAGGTGGTGGCCACTGACCTGGAAGGAGCCGCTCACGTGGTTGATGACCTCTTACCAGGTATCGCCTACATCTTCAGAGTGTCGGCTATCAACGCGGTGGGAATGGGGGCGTGTTCTGATCCATCTGAACCGGTCACTATCGACTTGGACCAGGCTTACGATTCAGATAGTCCGTCTTACGACCAAGTGAGGATGAAGCTTTCTCCGTTTGAACTGGAGTATAATCTCGGAGAAGAAATATACCGGTGAGTGGAAATAGGACACAGTCAGTTCTCTCTCTCTCTTATGTGGCCATCCTCGGGCTGGACATTGTTTGCAACTCAAAAATGTCCACAACTCAAAAAATGGCTATGACTCATTAGCTAGTGCTTTGCATGAATTGTTTTATTAAATTAATTAAAGGGGACTCACCTAATTAGTTTTATAAGTGCTATATTAGCACACAGTGCAGCCTACGTGATAATTCAACAGTTAACAAACCAAATAAAGTTTGTATGAAAGTGCATATGTGTTTATCTCTACCTTACCGCATGGTGACTTGTAACTGTGCTCTGTAGAGGTAGCTACTCTCAAGTGCTGAAGTGCAGAGAGAGGACGACTGATTATGAGTACGTGGCTAAGTTAGTGCAGGTTGAAGGCAGTCCAGTGCTACGCGGTAAGGTGTGGCAAGAAACAGACCTGCTTCGAGAACTAGTGCATCCTCGGATTGTCCGTTTGGAAGATTCGTTTGACAACAAGACCAAAGTCATCCTAGTTATGGAGCAGTAAGTCAACAAGTAGCGGCTTACAAATTAAAATCTAGTTTAGTTTAGGATCTGAGGGATCTTGTGTGGTTTGTGTGTTACATTCAGCACGTTGTAGGGCGTGTCTTGGTGCTTTTTTTATATTTTTTTACAGAAATTATATATGTACCATGTGTGTTCATTGCAAATCCAACAAAGTTTGATCTCACCCGGTATTCTCTGATAGTCACTAGGTGTCATGTCATGGTGACAATCATGCAATTGTAAATTTTCTTCTTTTTTTTTCTTTTTTTTTTTTCTTTTTTTTTTTTTTAGTCTTGCTGGAGGCACTTTGGCGGAGTACGTAGACTCTCACGGAAGTCTCACTGAGTACACAACTACACGACTACTTCGTAAAATTCTAGAAGGACTTCAGTATCTTCATGAGACGAAGATCATCCACGTCAACCTCACTGTGAGTCACAAACAACTATACTATAGTGGTAATAGGCTACTAGTTGTAATTACTCATTTATTAATACTTATATTAATACATAAATATTAATACATGAGTATAATAGTAATATATATATATATATACTGTGCATTGGGTCCACATCACACGAGTGTTCAATATTTTCACTCCAGTTCTAACTGACTGAATTTTTAGAAGTATGATGGAGTTACACCAGAACGTGGAGAAATATTCAGTTATAAACAATTTATTACACTCGTCTGACAATATGGGAATGACATTTCACTCTCACACTTGTATCTTCACTTGCCTGTAGCTCATGTCTGACAATATGGGAATGACATTTCACTCTCACACTTGTATCTTCACTTGCCTGTAGCTCATGTCTGACAATATGGGAATGACATTTCACTCTCACACTTGTATCTTCACTTGCCTGTAGCTCATGTCTGACAATATGGGAATGACATTTCACTCTCACACTTGTACCTTCACTTGCCTGTAGCTCATGTCTGACAATATGGGAATGACATTTCACTCTCACACTGGTATCTTCACTTGCCTGTAGCTCATGTCTGACAATATGGGAATGACATCTCACTCTTACACATGCTCTTATCTCCCCATATTGTAAAATTCAGTAGCGTATATAGTTAATTATTATTTACCGAGGTAATCAGGAGTTCATTTAGGGGGGCCATAGGAGCTGCTCCCCCCCCCCCCCCCTTGAAGTCATTTTATCCCCCCTTGAAATATTCTTCAAATTTCATTTCATAGGCAAAAAGCAAAGTTAAAAAGTGAATGATTGAGGTGAATGCAATAGCTTAAATCATCAGTTTATTGCTGCTCTAATTATTAACCCTCAGTGCGCATGCGCCTGAGGGTATATAGTAGTCAACCCGTCATTCATTCATTCATTCATTCATTCAGTCAACAAGGGATCTCGAAGAGTACGGCTACCCAGGCTTTGAAAGCGACATCAAACTATAGCACTTCACAGAGTAAGTCCCTTTAATGTGCCAGAATTGTTAGTTTTGACTTAGTTTTCAAGAAAAAGCGAGTAGAATTTCAGTCTTACAATCGTACGTTACGGTAATGGGAACCGCCCCTTTAAAAACTTGCTTGTCACGTGAGCCAGCTTGCAGGTTGCAAATCACTTTATCATACTAGCTAACTAGCGCTGAGGGTTTGCACTTCAGTGCTCTAGTTGTCTTGGTAATTGAAGCCCATCTCCTCTATCATCTTAGTTCTGTATGAACATCTCCTTTCTCATCTTGAACATCTCCTTTCTCATCTTAGTTCTGTATCAAAGTTGTGACCCCCTTGAGGCAGTGCAAGCTCAATCCCGCCCCCTCTTAAATTGATTCCTATCTGACCGAACCCCTGTAATGATGTAATCTGACAACATCATGCTCACTGCTGGTTATGGTGACTTGAAATTGGGTGGATTTGGACTGGCTCGCTTCATCGAGTCGGGTAACCAGCTCACCAACCTCGCACATTGTGGGGTGGAGTTTCAGGCTCCTGAGGTCGTGATCTTACAACCCATCACCACGGCTGCCGATATTTGGAGTGCAGGAGTGCTAGCATGTTACATGTGAGTGATAGTAAAAGAGGCGGGGCTAGATGTACGCTTTTTATTTGATTGTAACAACTCCAACTTCACTCAAATCATCCGAAGCTTGAATTTGTTCACAGTTTTATTTGATTCCTGTTTCCCCTACCTGTATGAAATAATGGTTGTAATTACTGAGTACTATTAGTATTTTTATTATTATTAATTATTATTATTTAGTAGTAGTAGTAGCAGCAGCACCACTATGTCCTGGCTACGTTGCAGGATAGCATTCTCCTTACTTAGATCTGTCTTAGAGGTGCCAGATCAAGTGTTGGACACCCGGGCAAATCACCGCATCTCTCTGTAGACCTGGTGTCGACAGAGTCACAAATCATCTCATAACTCCTCAGTCACTTTTGCTGGTTTTAACTTCACTCTTGTTACAAAAAATTACCTTGTTGTTAAAAAAAAGTAGTAGTAGTAGTAGTAGTAGTACTATTGTTTTATTTGTTTACTTTATTTCTCCAGGGTGACAGGACGTTCTTTTTTCTTACGAAGTTCCGAGAAAGCTACAGTTACGGCCATCACATCATTTTCTGTGCAGGACCTCAGCAGCAAAGAACTCTCCAACTTCTCCAGCGAGTGCAAGGACTTTGTGTGCACCGGAACTCTAGTCAAGAACCCAAGAAGAAGAATGGCTGCACAGCAGTGCCTCAAGCACAAATGGCTGTCTGGGAACAGAAAGACTTCTGGAGAATACAGTCCACCTGGCAAGAAGAAGTCATTAGGCTCGCCAGTCAAGCGCAAGACTGTGCTAAGCTCAAGTGGTGCAGAAGGAAAGAAGGATTCTTCTCAGGAAGCCAATATATCACCTACAAGAAAACGGTCCATAGAGCGGTCTTATCAATAGACTGAATCTCAAGGCATAGCATATTTATTTTAACTTCAGCTGATTTGTAAAACTGCAACAATTCTAGTAAATCATAATTTTCTTATTTCATTCAACTCAAATGTGATTTGATAAATGATTCAATCTTAGTAAACATGCTTAAAGTTTATATTGGACTATAGTTATAGCTAATGCACTGGCCTGTGCAGAAGTTGGTAAATTGTCTTATATCAGATAGTGAATGGAAATATGACTACTCAACTCCACAGAGCGAAAAGTAAAATTTTCTATAGCTAGAAATGTATTGCAAATTTCATATTTCACTACCTTCCCAGCAGGATATGACTAAATATCCTGTACAGAAATTAAATTGAAGATATGAAATTTCCTAAATTATATATGTCAGGACAGGAAATTCCACTTTTTTGTCCTTTGCTTCAAAGTCATAAAAAATAAAACGAATTTCTTTAGCTAGCGTTCCCATTATTTTAGCTATTATTTAATGCTTAGCAACTGAATTATAGCTACATTTGGACAATGGCCTATCAGCTATATATGTGGTAAAACACTGATTCTTTCATAAACCACACCCACCAGGAGATCACTCCATTACCTTCTGAGAGGCTGACAAATAGCCTTATGATACCCACTGTCAAATAGCTAAGCCATGGTATTTCAATTTCCAACTCTGGGAGGGGGGTAAAAGTAATGTTGTTTTGGTTGAACATTTACATAATAGATAGATTTTTTTTGATTATTAGCTATTCTAAAAATATTCTAGAAATTTTAGTATAATAATAATAATAATAATAATAATAATAATAATAATAATAATAATAATAATAATTGAAGTTGATAACAAATAAAATTAAATGAGTGATATATTATATAAACTAGCTAAATTAAATAAGTCATTCGGTCTGCTGATAGTCCCCAAGATGGCATTACAGTTCCCTCTTTGTACTGCTATAGATAGCCTAGGTGTGACTGGTGGACTTGGAGTCACCTGACTCACTAGCCATGCAATCTCCCAGTGACTTCAGGAAGGAAAGGGAGCTTGGGCCTACTACTCCTGAGGTTTCTATTGCCACTGGCTGAAAGAGGTGGTGGGGCGCTACAATAGGTAGCTAACACAATGTAAGCAGCTAGATTTCTGGAGGGTACGCTTACTGTTTATTATAATTATCCTGGAGGGTGATTTGCACGCAGCATGGAAATTAATTCTAGTTTAATTACACCTAAAGCATTTCAGTAAACTAACCAGAACTAGGATGATAATAACTTAAAGTAAAACTAAAATATTTTTTTAATCAAAACTAAAAATATAGCTAACCATTAAACCAAAACTATGGAAGTTAGTAAATTTGAAAAACTTAAACTAAAGCTAGAATTGAAATTAGTACATTGGAAAAAACAAAATTAAAATTGTAGTCTTTGCTAGTGAAAAACTAAAACTAAAATTAATCTTGAAATATTTTTTGTCCAAAAAAAAAAACTATAACTAAAACTGAAATGTAAGTGTCACCAGCTTTAGCTAGCAGTTGCTTGGCTGGTATATGAAGTTTGTATCTGGGCAGGTGACATCCCAAACAAGTGGATGACCAGACTTCCATTGCACCAAGGTCATCCCATCAGGTCTCTTCCCATCGGTTCTCACGAGACCAGGTGGCGGCTCCAGTCTTGAAGGAGTTCCAGCTGCTGTTTGGGATTGGTGGATAATGTTATTGACGGCCACTCTCAGTGAACTGTCATACAATCTTAGGCCTAGTGATGAAACAGGAAAAGCATGCAGCCAAGCTCCGGATCTTGTCCTTGCAGCTAGCAGCCTGGCTCTCTCTATATCATCCGAGGCTTCATTCAACAGTGACTCAGCCACCTTGATTGCCTTAATATTGTCCCAATTCCTTTCCTTCTCAGCACTTGCTCCAACGAGACTATCATTGTCATGACCTTGGGACCAAACTTGTATGGCAGTGTCGTAGAAGGGGACTGGTAGAGATTGGTGGGTGGAGGTAGGATGACATCTGGTCGGCAGTGGCATTGGAGGAAGACAAGTATGCTGCAGGAGCCAGTACCGCGCTCCAAGGCCGCCGAATCTGACGAGCAGTGTTGCTTGAGCCAGGACCTTAAGAGGGGTGTTAGTGATTTCACTCATGATGGAGCATACAGTAAATTATACTCTTCCAGCTTTCCTGATAGAAAGCAAGGTGTTGTGCATGACAGATAGTGGAGCTTGGGAATGGCAAAGGTGAGGGTGAGAGCATCATGAGCCGAAAAGTATTGGAAGTGTGAGCCCATCAGCTTTAAAGCCTGTATCTTCTCCCTGAGGCTGGCATCTATGGAATTCACTGCCCAGATATGTTTGCCACTTCGTATAGCAACTGCTAAAGCTGGTGATGTAGCAGCTAGAGCAGAGGAACGCGAAAGCTGGAAAAATATTAATATTGGCTCTGTCTACAACTCTTACATCTTCCCATTCAATGGGGTGATGTTGCTGCCAAGCATGTTCAGCAATGGCTGAAACCTTCTCATCACCTCTCTTACAAGCATCCTGATATTCTTTCACTCTCTGCTCAAGTCATATATACTTTACCACAACTGCAAGGTATACTACACAATGGATGACTCAGTGGTAGTATAGTATTTTTGACTATAGCGAGATGTGATCTTAGTATTTTACCTGACTTAAATAATTCTCTACACACTCTCTGAATACTCTCACTCAATCCTGCTATATATGGAATAGAACGAATCAAACCTTTCTCTTGCTCAGTATCTGTGTGATCTCTAGAATGTAACTCTATAGAGCCTGCCCTAATGGTTACATTCTTCTTCCTTCAATTTTCACTCACTTTAGTTACCCCCTTAGCTCTCTGATACAAGCTTCTCACTTTGGGTACTATGCATATAGGAGAGTACAAATAACATGAAAAAACACAACCAATGTAAGTCTACTCTTTGGTTGGCTAAATGATGATCTCATCAGCAGCTCCGTAAGAATCAGTGCTTAGAAATTACAGTATTCAGATGTAATTTGTGGAGTGGTTTTATGTGGAGTCGGTTGAATTTGTTTAAATTATAAATAATCGGAATGGACACTGGCTAACTGTATCCACTATTGAATGTCCGCCTTCAACAGCTAGTGCTACATACAATAGCATGTATCATTATGTAGGAGAGCATGTAAAAAGCCAAAGTAGCTTCCTTGCTACACAGTAAATTTCTTAAAATTTATTTAAACTTCATGGAAACACAAATTCAGGCTGGTGAATATGATTGTGGGTTCTATGCCATAGCTAATGTGACTGCACTTGTGCATATTGAAGATCCTTGAAAGATATTTTATGATAAAGAAGATGAGATTGCACCTATTTCAATGTCTAGAAAGGATACATTGCACCTTTCCCTAAGAAGAGAAAGAGGAGAGCTCTAAAGAAAAAAATCAGAAACATAAATTTTGGTGTTCAGAGGATTTGTAGACTACCAGAAAGGGGCACTACTACATGAAGAATGGGGAGACCATACCTCAATAATTGATACCACATTAATTCATGCCTGAAAGTAGTTTCATAGGCTTGCCTGCAGTTGCTTTTGCAAATTGAATTTTAAATTAAAGTTTAATATTTGTGGTAATAACAAATTTGATGTATCTAAAGTATGAAATAACTAATATTTAAACAATACAACTTCATAATCCAGAAAACTGATATTTTGTTGCTGAGTAAATGTCTTAAAAAAATTTTCATTGGGTATTTGCATAGTATTGCTCCTTGACTTGCATAATTTTGCTTCTTGCCTGAGGTGCTAGTGACATAAAATTAATGAATTGATTGACTGAGGTAGCTACTTGAAATAGCTTGAAGAAAACTATACACTTCTTAGGATATCATGAGCAAGTAACTAAAGATGGTCTCTGTTGAAGTGGAAACAGTTAATATCCCATGTAATCTCTTGTCCATCACACGTGTCAATAAATACTTCCATAACTATTTATACAGAAAGCAATTTATTAATGGAAACAAATTCAAATGACAATTCAGCAAAAAAAGCAGAAGAGTTCCAACCATTATATACAAACATCCAACGTAGCTGGTGTTTAAAAGAAGCAATTCATAATGCATGATAAAAGAAATAATGCTCATCTGGGAAACTGGATGGCATTTGGCAAGAGTTTAAACTTGCATGCAGCTAATGCGAGGTGTCACATTGATTGTGTTCGGGACCCAACACAGATCCTGAACAAGAATCTCAAGTCTGAGGCCCGCCCCGCCCGAGAACTGAATCTATCTGCGAACTGAACTGTGAACTGTCTCTATTATGTCTCATTTGTTTATCTGTTGTACCTGCTACTTGTCACTTATTTCTAATGTTTCCTGTTTACCTGTATCTGTCTCTCTCTCAGCTGTTAAGTTCTAATGCATCGACCCTTTACCATAATCTCCTCTTACGCAGACGTAATGAGATTCATGGTAATTGTGGCAACCACTGCTCACTCAATCGTGTCGTGTGCTTATATGCTCGTGTGTTTCTGTGTCTTAGCTGATGCTCATAAAGCTCTCTATTATATCCAACTTAAACAACAACCTAAACATTGGTCCTTCGAGCCCAGCGACTCCATCTCTGCTGAGCTGTCTCACCTGAAGTTGCCGCACCACTATCTGCCTGGGAGACGCCATCTTCAGCTAGTCTGCGCCGGAAGTTGTTCTATCTCCGCCGCCCATCTGCCACTCCTCCAATCTGCTCTGCGCCGAAGTTCTTAACCCTCGCCGCATCTCTCTTGATTCTGGAGGCGAAACTCTGTCCAATTGTCTTCTCGACTTCACACCTTTTGCACTTAGTCTATTTTCACTCTCTTCTACCGCACCGAAATGCGAATTCTCACCTGTGCCGAAGCTGTTTACAACTAAAAAATCTGGTAAACAACCCATACTTGTTCTAATTATTCTGTTCTATTCCCTTTAGCAATGTCTATACTACCACCTGCATCTGAAGAAGTCCGTACTACTGTCCATGACTTGGAAGTGAAGCGCGGTAGCCGTCGAGGTATCGCCACCAAGCTCCACAACCGCATCAAAAAAGTGATCGCGGAAGGACCCGACCGCATCAAGGCCTCAACCCTGGAGGACTTGTTTGCTCAACTGACCGTCGCCATCGACAATCACACTGCCTTCCAAGCTCAGTTAGAGGAATTCTACGAGACCTTTGTGGTGAGACAACTAACTGCTATCCCAGTGGTAGAGAGACACTATTCACACAGTATGCTGCCACCTGAGTACTCAGCAGGCTAACCTCACCAATTCTGCAGCTAAGGTTAGGCTTGTAAATCACCAACCCTGAGACTAGCTATCTCGATAACCTCAAGGTGCCCGTTGACAGTTGGAGCTTTAGGTGGAATTGTACAAAGCTTTATTTCAAGAAACTGCTGAGACTCGGACAAAATGAAAGGAAACTGTATACATATAGTGAGTCTGGGCATGCTTGCATAAATGATGAGTTCCTTGTATGGTAATGTTGAGAGTGTATCAGCCAATGATAATATGTTGTGTATGCGTGTTAGTATGTTAAGTGAAAATGTATGCATGAATAAGATAATGTTAGAATACATGTGTAGTATATATGTTGCTGTGGGGTGGTCACACCACACCTCCCCCCCATGAAGACCGGAGACCGGCGACAGAAGCTAAGTCTGTATCGTTATCTTCTGATGAAATTGGTGTCCATCCTTGTCTCGACATCGCGTCTGCCAGAACATTAAGGTGGCCTTGAATGTAGACGATCTGGAAGGAAAAATCCATCAGGCGTACTCTCCATCTCCACAGGCGATTGTTTAAGGATGGCGAATCAAACAGATGAGTGAGAGCACGATGATCTGTGAATACCTTGAAATCCTAACCAGTCAAGTAATATGCGAAATGTTCAATTGACGATAACATAGCAAGAGCTTCAATTTCAGTTGCAGAATATCGACTTTCTCTTGGCTGCAATTGTCTGGAGTAGAATGCTACAGTTTTCCAGCTATTTGATCTGTATACACACAATACACCTCCAATGCCAGATTGAGAGGCATCACAAAATACACCAAAGGAATCTGAAAGAAGAGGAACACATAGGGAAATGTTGTTACAAATACATGAAACAATAACATCAAATGCATCAATAGCGTCGTTGTTCCAGTCGATGTTTTGGGGGAGCCCCCGTTTTGTGAGACAAGTCAAATGACGCGAATGCGAGGCAAAGTTCAGCACAAAATGACGATAATAATTGACAAGCCCAAGGAAGGAACGTAGTTGAGGTATAGTTTTAGGTCTGGCATACTCCCTTAACTGTTTCACTCTAGCCTCAGGTATAGACAGGGACCCATTACCAACATTATAACCAAGAAAGTCAAAGGAGGAAAATGCCCAACAACACTTGGATTGTTTTACAGTAAGACCATGATGGTTGAGACGTGATAAAACTTGATTGATATGGGATAGATGATCATGCCATGATAGAGAAAAGATGATGATATCATCAATATAAGCAGAAGAGAAGGATTCAAGCCCTCTGAGTACGGTCTGCATAAGCAGCTGAAATGTGGCAGGCGCATTACGCAATCCGAAGGGCATGCGGCAGTACTGAAATTTGCCGTGGCGACAGCTAAAAGCAGTGTATTGTCTTGAGCCAGGTTCCATAGGCACTTGATGAAATCCTTTCATTAGGTCTAATTTGGATAAGTACACAGCATTACCCAAACGGGAAACAATCTCAGTTACAGTTGGCATCTGAAAGGGTTCTGGTACTGTGACAGAATTAAGTTTGCGATAGTCAACAACAATTCTTATTGAGCCATCTTTTTTGATGATAGGAATGGGTGGTGAAGACCAACGAGACTGGGATGGTTCAATAATACCCAAAGCAAGCAATTCTTCAATAGAGGTTTGGAAGGCTTTTTCAACCTGTGCAGGTATAGTGTAAGAAGGTGTCCACACTGGAGTGTCACAAGTCACTGAAATGGAGTGGGAAGTGGTCTGTGTGCACCCCGGAGTGTCAGAAAATACACTGGTATAGGATGACAGTAAAGATGACATTTCAGAGTGGTGGTCAAGACTTAATTCAGGTGAGATTGAAGAGGAAATGGAGTTACTTATAACATGAGAGTCATCATGAACTGCAACAACAGCAAATACATGGGAACCTTGTTTGAATTCTTTTAAGAGGTTTACATGAACAACTTTGGATTTGGATTTATTTTGGGCACCAACAGGAATGACCCGGTAGTTAACTTCTGATGTGCGAGCAACAATTTTGTAAGGGCCTTCCCAGGAAGCCTCCAGGCTACCATGCAACCCAGGAATTCTCAGCATAACAAGAGAACCAATACCAAACACACGAAGTTTACGATGATCCCGGGACTCACGCTTTCTGACAACGTCATCTTTTACACGTTGCTTTAAAGCCAGTAGGACAGCTTCCATGGAGTTATTAAGCTCATCAAGGAAACGTGGTACATTCACAGATGAGTCAGGTGAGATCCAGATAGAACGAAGAGAGGATAGAATGTGGGGTGTTGGCTTAAGGAATGTTAATTCATAAGGGGTGTGGCCATGTCTAGAATGGGGGAGGTTACGTAGATAGAACAAAGCAAGAGGAATGACAGCAGGCCAGTCTGAGCGATTATCTAGTGATTTTCTGATAACAGCTTTGAGGGTAGAGTGTAAGCGCTCAAGTTTGCCATTGGATTCGGGATGATAGGGTGATGTCCTAATTCGCAGGATCCCAAACTTAGCATAAACACATGACATAACCCTGGACAAGAAGTTGCTACCCTGGTCAGAGAGAACGGCAACAGGGGAACCAGTAAAGGAAAATATTAAAATTAGGTTTTGTGCAGTTTCCTCAGCTGTAAAACCATGCATGGGACAGGCAAATGGAAAGCCAGTGGCTAAGTCCATCGCAGTGAGAATAAAACGATAGTTCTGCTTGGATTTAGGGAGAGGGCCGACCACATCAACGGCCAATTTCTCAAACCTCTTTGTAATGATCTCGGGAGGAATCAGTGGGGCTTTAGAAGGAGAAGAAGAGTTGAACCTTTGGCATTGCACACAAGATTTAACATGATTTTTAATATCACGATATAAACCCGGCCAGGTAAAATATGGATTTATTAATGCTCTAGTGGCGCCTACACCAAAGTGACCAGAGTGATTGTGGGCTATAGTGAGCACTTCTTGTCTGAGCTGTTTAGGAAGTACAATAGAGTGAGATATACGACCATTGGTTGTACTGAGACACATTAATACATCTTCAACAACAAAACACCTTTTAACACCTTGTTCTGCCCATGACCAAATGTGAGCAATTGAACTATCTGATCTTTGAAGTTTGATAAAATCAGATTTAGAAATACCATCAAATTGTAAGTGAGGGAAAGGAACTAAATGAGAGATAGAATTTGAAGCATTGGGCTGTGCATCAGAGTAAACTGAAACATCAGGCAAAGACTCTGTAGGTGTGGATGCAACTGTTGAAGGCGGACAGGCTATTGGGGAATGATTAGGTAGATCATCAGGAGAAGCACTACCACTATGTGTGGAAGGAGGCACTTCAAGCAGTAAGGAGTCAGCAAAATCCGAGTCTTCTAAGCAATCAGAATTAGAGGGAGTGTCAGTATCAGAATACAGAATTACTGTTTCGTCATCTTGAATAGAATCAACTGAAATGGGAGTGGCACCTTCAACAGCGTGCCTGAGCTGACGCTCATGCTCTACCTTTGCATGGGCTTTAGCTTGAGCGCGGGTGACCAAAACTTTATTAGGAGTACACTTAGCCACATCAATAAGGTGTGTGAGGGTGTCCCCACAATCACGACCAACAAGGACTGAACCAGGGGGGAGTTTAGGAAACGAAGCAAAGAGACATTTACCCTGTACACCATGAGTGGAGAGTGGCAACAAATAACATGGCAAGGAATGATTAACATTATCAATTCCACTAATAGTTCTACGACACACAGGAGAGTCAGAGCTAGAAACTAAGTTGGATGAGCACATAGAGACATCTGCAGCTGTATCTAAGATCAACAAGGCTGGAACATTATTCACAGTACCATCTAGAGTGAGATTAATTAAATTAGGAAAGCCATTTACAACATTCAGACAGTCAGGCAGAATAGATTCTACACACTCATGACCTTGATCTGATTTCAATACAGTCTGATTTACAGATCGTACATTGTGATCAAAGTCCTTTTTTGGCTTAGCAGAGGCTGGAAAGCCTGGCATTGACGTAGATTGGGCAGTGGGATTTGAATGAGCAGGAGGAAACTGATTGCTCTCATGATTGGTTTTACGCTCTGGACAAGCATTGGCATAGTGACCTTCAGCATTGCACTTAAAACAGGTGATAATTTTGGGGTTATGAGAAAACAAATTATCGGATGGAGCTCTAGCAGGAACAGAAAGGCTAGGATTTTGTGGTCTCTCAGAGTAGGGCCGGTATGAATTGGAATGAGAGGGAAACATACCAGTGAATTCTTTCTTGGATTTGTATTGGTCACAGGCAGTAAGAATATCTTGGGGGTTGTTTAGAGTTTGACTGTAGACAAAGGAGCGACCAGGTCTAGACAGAGAGGACAGTACACCACAGTTAGCAACAGTTTGCGATACGAGCGTAAGATCATCATCAGAAAATTTAGACATGACACCAGAATTCTTAAGAACAACAAAAGTACGATAGCTTGTAATTTTAGCCCAAGTAGAAGCTTCTAGACTACCAGATTGTCTAAACTTTGGGTAATACATATCGAGACAATCATGTGTACCAAACCCCCCAGATTCTAAGAGCTTGGCCTTCAGTAATTCCCAATTACCAATGCATGAATCCACACAACAATGGTAAGTATCTAACAATTTACCCCTCAACACAACCTCAACCAGAACCACCCATTGGAACTTGTCAATATTGCGCGATACCATAGTGCGTTCAAACCTCAATAGGAGAGAAAAGGCATCTTCAGCACTGGACATAGGCACCAAAGAAGAACGCACACGGTCTAGTCTTTGTTCAAGTTTGTCAGCACGTCTCATAGCTTCACGCTCATCATCCTCCTTTTGTCTAGTCTGAGTGATGGCAGTCTGAGTGGCTAGAGTTTGTCTCATGAACTCCAGCTGCTGAGTCTGAAAAGACTTCTCTTGTTCACGCCATAATGCCTCCTGTTGACGTTGAAGACGCTGCTCCCGGTCACGCAGCTCATTCTGTGATACAAATAAAGACAAAAGTTTAGCAGATGATGGGTCTGAGGAAGCTGCTTCAGTAGCTAAATGGCTAGTAAGATGTCGAAGAGATTGGAGGTCATCTTGAGCAGGTACAGAAGTATGAGAAGCGCTGGCATCCTGGGGGGGGGCATTAGAAGCTGAGGCATCAAGATCAATTTTCATCTGACTTGCGCGGAGCACCAAGTTGTCCACAGAGAAATCATCTTCAAAGTAGGGTTCTTGTTCTTTTGGATAGGTCACCCTAGCACGAGAGCGATGAGGTCTCTTGTTTACTGGTTTCCACTGCACAGCTGGAGTATCTGAATCAGACATAATAAGTCAAAGAAAATGTATTATATCGGTTGAATTGGAAACTTTAGTTTGAAAAAAAAATGCTTAAACAAAGGGAATTATTTCAGTGTGATGAATTTATTGAAGTAGCGGAGCAACTATAAATAGGCGTAGAATCGTCTCTTAACTCCGAAGGAATCGCTTCAACTAAGGAGCACCGCTGTCACCAGATGTGGTGAGACAACTAACTGCTATCCCAGTGGTAGAGAGACACTATTCACACAGTATGCTGCCACCTGAGTACTCAGCAGGCTAACCTCACCAATTCTGCAGCTAAGGTTAGGCTTGTAAATCACCAACCCTGAGACTAGCTATCTCGATAACCTCAAGGTGCCCGTTGACAGTTGGAGCTTTAGGTGGAATTGTACAAAGCTTTATTTCAAGAAACTGCTGAGACTCGGACAAAATGAAAGGAAACTGTATACATATAGTGAGTCTGGGCATGCTTGCATAAATGATGAGTTCCTTGTATGGTAATGTTGAGAGTGTATCAGCCAATGATAATATGTTGTGTATGCGTGTTAGTATGTTAAGTGAAAATGTATGCATGAATAAGATAATGTTAGAATACATGTGTAGTATATATGTTGCTGTGGGGTGGTCACACCACAACCTTCTCAGATATGAGGAACCCTGCCAAAGAACTCGAAGACACTGAACTGCTAGACACTCATGTTGAGTGGAAATCTGACATCTCCAATGTGCTCAAAGCTCTGCCGTTGCGGAGACAGGCTGCCTCCCTGCTGGCGGACATTGAAGCTGCCTTAGCTGACCCTATGCCAGACTCGCCTTTCTTCCGGAACTCTGTGGATAAACTGCACTCGAGGCGTGTTTCTGTCATTGACCTGTCAACTGAATTCTACCAGGCTCTCCCAGACCTGGAAGAAGTCTGCACAGATATCATCACCAAGATGAATGCTCTCTTCACTCTGACTGCTGCTGCCTGCAAGGATACCGCAGCCGCTGCTCCACCTGTTGTTCTATCTGCCCCCTCACCTGCTTCAGACAAGAACACTCTCACTGTCGACCTGCCAAACTATGACGGTGACCCCTTCAAATGGGCTAACTTCCAGACTATGTTCAGGAGAACCATTGAGAAGAGGGCCAAAGGACACTCTGCCTTGGAGGTAAAGGGTCTCCTCATCAAATCCATGAAGCATCCCGATGATCTGAAGGTGCTTCACAACCTGCCGTCCGATGACCTCTCTCTAGATGAAATGCTGGCAAGACTTGAAGCCATCTTTGGTGCACCCGACATTCTGGCACCACTCATTATATCTAAGATCAACTCTGTCTCATCCTGTACTCTCTCTCTATCTAACATGGACAATATGTATGACCATTTTGTACTTCCCTACAATAAGTTTTGTTCTCTTGTAGGGGATTCCCTGAGCTTCTACCTGGCACTGACTGCTGCTAACTTCATGAGTCAGGAGTGCAAGCGCGAATGGATTCGCCACAGACCTCCAGACACCCCGCCAGACATGGAGAACGTGACCAGATTCATCGAGTACCAGAAGAAAGAACTGAGAGGAAGTGGCAGCCAGCCTATACTGGCTCCTTCCTCGTCCTATCTGCCTCTCACCTCTGCTGGACGACGACTCCACGACTCGATCGATCTCGGCCCTTACCTGCCAAGCCTCCCCCCTGGAGAGCCTCACTGCACTGCCCTGTGTGCGGAGAGTCTCATTCTCTCACCAGGTGCCAGTCGTTCGCAGCTTATGACCTTGACAAAAGGAACAAGGTCGTCCGGGAAAAGAAACTTTGCTTGAGCTGTTTTGGGGACGGCCATGGCTGTAAGTCGTGCCCGAGCAAGTTTTCGTGCCGAACCTGCAATGGACGTCACCACACCCTGCTCCATCGGGATAGGGACAACCAAGCTCCTGCTCCCTCTCCTACCGCCTTGGCTATGACCAGCAAAGCCGACTCCAGATCCAGAGGAGTCGCATCACTCTATTCCGCCTTGGTGATGCTCTACCACGACGGAAAATCTGTACTGGCCAGAGCTCTGCTTGATGCTGGAGCATCTCTGCCCATGATATCTGAACACCTGGCTTCCTCCTTGGGATTGCCACACACCCATGACCCCATCCCAGTCACTGGGATAGCTGGCACTACTAGGTGCAAATTTATTGTTACATCTGATGTGTGTTCTGTTGATTCCAGATTCAAGCTGCAAGACGTGACCTTCACCGTCATCCCCTCTCTGGAACCCATCAGCACACCTAACAATGTCTCAGAAATCCTGAAGAAACCTGAACTCCGCCACTACTCCCTTGCTGACTCTGATCTGGGCGGGAGAGTAGACCTGGTACTGGGAGTGACCCAAACCTCTGCACTCACGACCGGCTGCCCTTTCCAAGTAGGAGATCTGCAGGCTCTGCCCACCCAACTGGGGTTGTGCCTTTCCTGTCCTCTCGACTCCTCCTCAAGACCAGTTGTCAGCACTGTGACCTCCTCCACATCTCTCGAAGCTGACCTCTCCAGACTCTGGGAACTCGACAAAGTCCCAGAGGCCTCGACTCTGACTGCCGACGAACAATCTGCTCTCGATCAGTTTGATGCTACCTGCCTGCGCAAGGAGGGAAGATATGCTGTTTCCCTCCCCAGAACATCTGCTCCTCTCACTCTGGGCGACAGCCGCAAGCAGGCTGTCTCCAGGCTGTTCTCAAACGAGAAATCCCTCCAGCTGAAAGGAAAACTCGACGCCTTCCAGGACGTGATCTCGGAGTACTTCACCATGGATCACGCCGAGGAAGTACCACCTGCTGATCTGCTGTCGCCTGCCTATTACCTGCCAGTCCATGCCGTGCTCAAAGAAAGCTCCACCTCCACAAAGGTCCGAGCCGTATTTGATGCCTCGGCGAGGACTTCCACTGGATCATCACTCAATGATCAACTGCTGCCGGGTCCCAACCTGTACCCACCCCTCACCGACGTCCTGGTCCGGCTTCGATGCCACAACGTTGCAGTCTCCGCGGACATCTCTAAGATGTTCCGCGAGATCCTCCTCAACCCTGAAGAGAGAGACTGGCATCGATTCCTGTACCGAGCTGCTGACAACCACATCCGAGAAGCACGGATGAAGAGACTCACCTTTGGGGTGAAGTCCTCTCCATTTCTTGCGACGCAAGTCCTTCGTCGTCACGCCTCTTCACATCTCACCTCTCATCCTGATGCTGCCAAGATCGTCTTGAATGACTTCTATGTCGACGACGTGTTGACTGGTGCCCCCTCTACTGACCAAGCCTTCAACGTCTTCAAGAATCTGCGTTCCCTCCTCTCCGATGCTGGTATGGACCTCCGGAAGTGGAGGACAAACGACCCTCCATCTCACCTGCCTCATCTGCTCCAAAGGCCCTGGGCGTCCATTGGGACACCACGGCTGATGCCCTTCATGTTGCAGTTCCAGACACCCCACCCTCGCCATCCAAGGTCACCAAGCGAGTGATAGCTGCCATAACTGCTGGAGTCTTTGATGTGCTGGGACTATTCTCCCCTGTGGTCATCTGCGCCAGAATTCTCTTCCAAGACACTTGGAGGAGAAACCTCACCTGGGATGAGGAAGTCCCAGAAGACATCCTGGCTCGATGGGATAACTGGCTATCTGATCTGCCCATCATTCATTCGCACCCCGTACCTCGCAAGCTATTCGTTGACACCTCTCCCCATCGGAAGCTGACTCTGCATGGTTTCTGTGATGCCTCCTCTGTGGCGTATGGCGTTGTCATTTATGCCTGGACGGAGGCTCCAGATTCCTCCACTCACACTTCTCTGGTCATAGCCAAGGCCAGAGTTCTCCCAACCAAGCCCATCACAATTCCGAAGGCCGAACTGTCTGGTGCTCTCCTTCTGGCAAAGATGATGCGCCACACCCTTGATCTGCTCAACCTGCCAATTGATGCCTCCTATGCCTGGACTGACAGCCAGATTGTGCTGTTCTGGTTGCCCAAATCTCCGTCTGCTTTGAACCGATTTGTGGCCAATCGTGTGGCCTCGATCCAGGAACTGTTACCTCCCACTCACTGGCGTCATGTGCCATCAGCCGAGAATCCTGCGGACCTGGCCAGCAGTGGTGTCCGAGCTGAGGAACTCATTGCCTCACAACTCTGGTGGCATGGACCCAGTTGGCTAACTCAACCCCCTCAATTCTGGCCTCCTCCATTTCGTACTCAACCTACCATCCCTGTCTATACTGTTTCTGTGAAACCCTGTTTTTCCCTATCCCCCACTCTCCAAGCTTTCATTTGTTACTTATCATCTGTTCGTTCCTCTTTTTTCTCCCTTGTTCGTGTGATGTGTTATGTCCATAGGTTCCTTCATAACTGCCGAGCTGCCTCCAAAGACTGTATCATGGGCCCCCTCACACTCAAGGAGATTGAACGTTCCAAATTTTGTCTCTACCGCCTCTCCCAACTGCAAGCCTTCCCGGAAGCCTTCCGAGCTGCTAAAACTCTCTCACCTCTACCTCGAGGACACCCCCTCCACCACTTCCGTGTGAAACTGGCGGAAGATGGTCATCTGATAGCTCTGAGTCGGGTCCGCAATCCTGACTCCCCCAACCTGCCTGCTGAACTTGTTGTTCTTTCCTCGAAATCTACCCTCACCAAACTGCTGCTCCTCACCCTGCACCGCGCCTATGGCCACCCCGGTACTTCGACTCTGTCCACCATCATCTCCACTTCCTTTGTGGTGATTGGCCTGCGCAACTACCTCAAAAAACTGTCTCGCTCCTGCGTCACCTGCCAAAAGGTTCTCGCCAAACCTCTCACTCATCTCATGGGACTTCTACCTGCTGTCCGAACCACCCCAGCTCCGCCCTTCCATAACACTGGTGTGGACTTTGCTGGGCCCCTCACCCTGCGTGTTGGCTACACCAGGAAACCTGTGCACGTCAAGTGCTATGTTGCTGTATTTGTGTGCATGTGCACAAAAGCCGTCCATCTGGACCTATGCCACCAACTCACTTCCGAAGACTTCATGGCTACCCTTCGTCGTTTTGTCGCGAGGCGTGGCTGCCCTGCCCACCTGTTCTCTGACAACGGGACCAACTTCATTGGGGCCCGGGAAGAGATCCGTGCCATTCAGAAGATGGCAGAATCTGAGAAATTCCGAGGCAGCCTCATCTCCTTCGCAGCCAACAACAACATGCAATGGCACCACATTCCGCCAAGAGCCCCCCACTTCGGCGGATTGTGGGAAGCTGCAGTCAAGGCCATGAAGATCGCCCTCCAAAAGATAGCTGCTCCTCATCCTATGACCTGGCCCGAACTCTACACTCTGCTCACTGAAGTAGAGTGTGTCCTCAACTCCAGACCTATCGCACCTCTCAGAGCTGATGACCTGCAAGAATCTAACACCCTCACTCCTGGTCACTTCCTTATTGGGAGACCACTCAAGGCTCTTCCCAGTAGACGCCCATCCTCCGGAAAACTCTCACTCCTAAAGAGGTGTAATCTGGTGGAACGTCTACAAGCTGACATCTGGCGATACTGGTCTTCTGCCTACCTGTCCAGCTGCACCCAACGTGCCAAGTGGCTCAAGCCAGGCTACACTCTCAAGGTTGGAGACGTAGTCCTGGTCAAGGACGAGACCCTCAAGTCTCGGGCCTGGCCCCTGGCTGTTGTCGAGGAACTCCACTGTGGCACAGATGGTGTCACTAGAGCTGTCACCCTTTGTTGCAAGGGCAAGCAATACCAGAGATCTGCAAACCGACTCGTACCACTGGTGACTGACTCCGACGAGGATCATTACGAACGAACTTCATCACCTGCTCCCCCCGGAGTATGTTCGGGACCCAACACAGATCCTGAACAAGAATCTCAAGTCTGAGGCCCGGCCCGCCCGAGAACTGAATCTATCTGCGAACTGAACTGTGAACTGTCTCTATTATGTCTCATTTGTTTATCTGTTGTACCTGCTACTTGTTACTTATTTCTAATGTTTCCTGTTTACCTGTATCTGTCTCTCTCTCAGCTGTTAAGTTCTAATGCATCGACCCTTTACCATAATCTCCTCTTATGCAGACGTAATGAGATTCATGGTAATTGCGGCAACCACTGGCTCACTCAATCGTGTCATGTGCTTATATGCTCGTGTGTTTCTGTGTCTTAGCTGATGCTCATAAAGCTCTCTATTATATCCAACTTAAACAACAACCTGAACAGATTGTTAGGCTTCTTTTTAGCAAAAAAAAAAAAAAACAATTTGAGAAGCTATGCTTCAACAATCTGCTTTTGATTCAATTGTTAGCTAAATGTAAACAGTTCAAAATAGTTATACTGATTGGGCAGTGTTATGTTCATTTTTTAGTTTTATTTTAATAGCATTACTAAAGCTAGATCAAATAAAACTGAAAGGTCTTTACTAGTGGCTTAGGTTAGCTGCAACTTGCTAGTTAAAACACTAGGAGGATTTATCTATAAATTTAGCCAACAATTATTATTATTTTTTTCAGGTATTCTAGCTAGGTTCTTTTACCATGTATAGCTAACTCTTCCAAACCCATTACTCACACTTACAGCAAAGACAACGGACTACTGCAACAAATAAAACTCAGTTAGCTGTGGGGGGGGGGGGACAAATAATTCTGCCACATTTGGTCCGGTGAGACCGCGCGGAGGGGGGACCAATTATCGTGTGACATGCAGTCCAACCCTCTCTTTTGCGAAATTAAACTGGCACATATGCACATGCGCAGTACTGACTCATCCGCGCCCCTTCCCCTAATAGCGCGTAATGGCTGCTTTTGGCGGGACGTTGAGTTTCTTGATAATATGAAGGAGAGGAATAGTGACGGATTTAGGAGTGGGAGCAAGTGACTGTGAGTTAATAGGTAATATCAGTCTATTGTTTTAGCGAAATGGAAATTTTCTATTATTAGAATCAGAAAACGCCTTCCCGCGGGGCAGAAACGATTTGTGGAAAAGGTGGCTGAAATACAGTCCACAGCAAATCAGACAAAAGTTGGGGGATCTCTGGTAAGAGGGTTTTTGTGTAGTAAATAAGGACTGGGGAGGTTAGAGATTAGAAAAGTGGCTGTGTTCTAGTCTCACATAGCCAAACCCTTTATCATCCTTTACCCGCTGCGTGGGTGGAGGAAAGGGTCTGGAACACTGCCATTGACTCAGCGGTTCTAGTTCCACCCGAAATTTGGTGGAGGTAATTAGGCTCTAGAACTATGAATAATATTAAGTGACCGTGTGTGTGCGGTCACTTGCGAGCGAAAACTTTTACTCAGCAAAATGGATCAATGCTGTGTTTGCAGTCAAAATGTATTCATTCTTTCATTAGACACGAGTAACCTAGATGGCCTAAGATTTGTGCACAGCATCTAATGCAGTCTCGTCAGAGATACTCATCACTGTCCATGCGCGAAATTGCAGCTCTCAGAAAGAGTGGTTACAGTTGTGATACTGCTAATGTTATTCATAGTGTTAAAGCCTAATTACCTCCAACTTCCGGGTGGAGCTAGAACCGCTGAGTCAATGGCACTGTTCCAGACCCTTTCCTCCCTCGTGTAGCGGGTAAAGGGTGGTAAAGAATCTGGCTACACGAGACTAGCTGTGTTCTATAACAGTAAGTGATTGTGTCAGTGATGAGGGAGCGGAGTAGTCTGGCATAGCTTGTCCTTTACCTAGGGAGCAGAGGGTGTGGCTGGTAGTACTATTGTTCTATGATCAGTAGGTATGGCCTGTACATTGCAACCAGTGATCTAGAGGGTGTGGCTATTAGTACTATTGCATCATTAATATAGAAAGCAGAGGGTGTGGCTTGTAGAACTATTGTGTCAGTAATCAATGGAGCAGAGGGCGTGGCTATTAGTACTTATAGTGTGAGTGATCTAGGGAGCAGAGGGCGTGGCTGTTAGTACTATTGTGTCAGTGATCTAGGGAGCAGAGGGCGTGGCTGTTAGTACTATTGTGTCAGTGATCTAGGGAGCAGAGGGCGTGGCTGTTAGTACTATTGTGTCAGTGATCTAGGGAACAGAGGGTGTGGCTGTTAGTACTATTGTGTCAGTGATCTAGGAGGGGAGGCAGAGGCGTGGGGCTTATTACTATTGTGTCATTGACTAGGGGCAGAGGGCCGTGGCTGTTATTACTATTGTGTCAGTGATCTAGGAGCAGAGGTTGTGGCTGTTAGTGTCTATTGTTTCGTGATCTAGGGAGCGAGGCGTGCTGTTAGTGCTATTGTGTCAGTGATCTAGGAAGCAGAGGGCATGGCTGTTAGTACTATTGTGTCAGTGAACTAGGAAGGAGAGGGCGTGGCTGGTAGTACTATTGTGTCAGTGATCTAGGAAGCAGAGGGCGTGGCCGTTAGTACTATTGTGTCAGTGATCTAAGAAGCAGAGGGCGTGGCTGTTAGTACTATTGTGTTAGTGATCTAGGGAGCAGAGGGCTGGCTGTTAGTACTAATGTGTCATTTATCTAGGAGCAGAGGGCGTTGCTGTTTAGTACTATTGTGGTCCGTGGATCTAGGGAGCAGAGGTGTGGCTGTTAGTACTATTGTGTCAGTGATCTAGGGAGCAGAGGGCGTAGCTGTTAGTACTATTGTGTCAGTGATCTAGGGAGCAGAGGGCGTGGCTGTTAGTACTATTGTGTCAGTGATCTAGGGAGCAGAGGGCGTGGCTGTTAGTACTATTGTGTCAGTGATCTAGGGAGCAGAGGGCGTGGCTGTTAGTACTATTCTGTCAGTGATCTAGGGAGCAGAGGGTGTGGCTGTTAGTACTATTGTGTCATTGATCTAGGAAGCCGAGGGTGTGGCTGTTAGTACTATTGTGTCATTGATCTAGGAAGCAGAGGGCGTGGCTGTTAGTACTATTCTGTCAGTGATCTAGGGAGCAGAGGGTGTGGCTGTTAGTACTATTGTGTCATTGATCTAGGGAGTGGAGGGCGTGGCTGTTAGTACTATTGTGTCAGTGATCTAGGAAGCAGAGGGTGTGGCTGTTAGTACTATTGTGTCAGTGATCTAGGGAGCAGAGAGTGTGGCTGTTACTACTATTGTGTCAGTGATCTAGGGAGCAGAGGGCGTGGCTGTTAGTGCTATTGTGTCAGTGATCTAGGAAGCAGAGGGTATGGCTGTTAGTACTATTGTACCACATTCTTCATTGTATTGAATGTTGTTGAGTACTTTACCACCCTTTACCACATATCATTACCTCTCCTGACAATGCACCTCTTCAGGCCACTAGTATCACCTGATTCAGCTGAACACTTTTCTATATTAGCAATTCGGTTAATTCAGTTGTCTGATGTCTCTGATCTCTGAGGCTACTGTACTTTAGAACGAATTGTGTTCTAGGATAGTGTCAGATGTGATACAGGATTATGATCTAGGATAGTGTCACATGTGATAAGGGATTATGTTCTAGGATAGTGTCACATGTGATATAGGGTTGTGTTCTAGGATAGTGTCAGATGTGATACAGGATTGTGTTCTAGGATAGTGTCAGATGTGGTACAGGATTGTGTTCTAGGATAGTGTCAGATGTGATATCAGGATAGTGTCAGATGTGATACAGGATTGTGTTCTAGGATAGTGTCACATGTGATACAGGATTATGTTATAGGATAGTGTCAGATATACAGTTATGTCTAGGATGTCAGTTGATACAGGATTGTGTTCTAGGATAGTGTCAGATGTGATACAGGATTGTGTTCTAGGATAGTGTCATGTGATACAGGATTGATAGTGTCAATTTTATACAGGATGTTCTGGATAGTGTCAGATGTGATACAGGTTATTTTCTAGATAGTGTCACATGTGATACAGGATTGTGTTATAGGATAGTGTCACATGTGATACAGGATTATGTTATAGGATAGTGTCACATGTGATAAGGGATTATGTTCTAGGATAGTGTCACATGTGATATAGGGTTGTGTTCTAGGATAGTGTCAGATGTGATACAGGATTGTGTTCTAGGATAGTGTCAGATGTGGTACAGGATTGTGTTCTAGGATAGTGTCAGATGTGATATAGGATTATGTTCTAGGATAGTGTCAGATGTGATACAGGATTGTGTTCTAGGATAGTGTCACATGTGATACAGGATTGTGTTATAGGACAGTGTCAGATGTGATACAGGATTATGTTCTAGGATAGTGTCAGATGTGATACAGGATTGTGTTCTAGGATAGTGTCAGATGTGGTACAGGATCGTGTTCTAGGATAGTGTCAGATGTGATACAGGATTATGTTCTAGGATAGTGTCAGATGTGATACAGGATTGTGTTCTAGGATAGTGTCACATGTGATACAGGATTGTGTTCTAGGATAGTGTCAGATGTGATACAGGATTGTGTTCTAGGATAGTGTCACATGTGATACAGGATTGTGTTCTAGGATAGTGTCAGATGTGATTAGAACTAACTTGCCTTCCATAAGCCTCTATCATAGTTTCTACACCAATTAGTGTATCAAAACTTATACCATGGTTGCTGCGGTAACACCCATGGATTAAAAGTGATATTTTCCCGGTGATTTTTCCTGGGGCTATGATATTTTCCTGGTGTCAAGCGAATTCTTCCTGGGGCTATGATATTTTCCCGGTGTCAAGCGAATTCTTCCTGGGGCTATGATATTTTCCTGGTGTCAAGCGAATTCTTCCGTGTTTCCGGCCCAAAATTAAAATTCAATTGAAGCACGCCAGAAAGTTTACTTTAGCAAGTTTACTTTAGCATTGTAGCTGCCAGCTGTTATCTCCAGATCTAACTCTACCTGGGCTGCTCAGCAGTAAGCAGTAAAGCAGCTAGCTGTGGTAAATTCCTGTGGTATGAGAGCGGCAGGAGAGTTATATGTGGTAGGGCTGGTCCCATATAGGTGGATATGAGAGAGTAGTAGTAGCAGCAACTATGGTATAAAACAGTTGTGCCATGGCAACATCGGGGTTATGGAATATCACCGCCCTTATCCCTGGGCTTCACCCTCAGGATCGGGACTGTTATATTCCATAACCCCTCGTTGGCCATGGCATAACTATTACATAACTCATTTTTAGTCTTGAACATTTTTTAGACTGGACATCATCCCAAAATCTCAAGTTTTTTTTTTTTTTTTTTTTTTTTTTTTTTTTTTTTTTTTTTTTTTTTTTTTTTTTTTTTTTTTTTTTTTTTCTTTTTTTTTTTTGCTTTGCAAGACATTGAAGATACTTTACCAAATGTTCGGGGAAAAAATTACCAAATCAAGTACCTTTAGTTTCTCATTTCAGTTTTATTAGGATAGTTCTATTGAACCCCTCAAACCCTCCCTGGCTATGCTACTGATGGTGAACAGGGCCTAATACCTGTTGCCACATAGGAAGTGCATTACAGTAAACAGGATGTGGCTAAAGACAATATATTCACCTGTGTTCATAGCTAGTGATAAGTGTCAGCACAAATGGCAAGCGAGCTGGTCTGACTGAAATTTAAATTGGAATGTTTGCCACTAATAATATTTATTTGTTAGTAAATGTTGTTCAGTTTATTTGTGTTATTCTTTAGCAACACATAACATTTTTACACACGCACACACACACACACACACTTGTTCACTTGATAATACCAGCATGAAACTTACATTACATTCTCTTTGTGACTTGACTATTGGACAAAGAAATTTCAAAAGGTAAACAATCAAATTTCCTAATATGATGTAGGTAAGGATCGATGAACCAACACATTCTGTTGAAGCTAAGATTCCTTTCCAAAGGCCACTTCATTGACAATGCTGTATTGTACCAGAGCTCTAGTTGATATATTATTAGATTGTATTCTCTTAGTGACTTGACTATTGGACGAAGGATTTTTAATTAGGAAACAAATCTGTTATGCCAGGCACATAGCTATGACAAATGACTCAGTTACCACAGCAACTTACCATCGCCACTAATAGAATAGAAAGTGAACTCTGCTAAGTTTGCAAGACCTCACTGTGGACGTCTCTCCTCTCTCGGGGTGGACACGCATTGACCTCTTTGAACTTTGTCATATACATGTGTAATTTTTAATTTCCATTGAGACTCATATATTTATACTGGTGCCTGCAACACAGCCAACAGACTTGAATCTGAATCTTTCTGTCCTTCTATCATGATTGTGGACTTAGGCTTTGTGAAATTTGCCTTCTTTTTCTACTTCCACCTATCCTAGTCTATTCCACCTGCTTTTAGTTACAATTACAGTAATAACCTTCAGCACGAGTTTACAAGTATTGTGTGTCTGCATGTTGTAGCTCATTAGCTCATGAATTATTCATTAATACATACATCATAGTCAGCCACAGGTATTGTTATATGTGTGTTTGTATGTGAGGTAGTTAGTATGTGTGTTTGTATGTGAGGTAGTTAGTATGTGTGTTTGTATGTGAGGTAGTTAGTATGTGGGTTTGTATGTGAGTTAGTTAGTGTGTGGGTTTGTATGTGAGTTAGTATGTGTGTTTGTATGTGGGGTAGTTAGTATGTGTGTTTGTATGTGAGGTAGTTAGTATGTGTGTTTGTATGTGAGTTAGTTAGTATGTGTGTTTGTATGTGAGGTAATTAGTATGTGAGGTAGTTAGTATGTGTGTTTGTATGTGAGGTAGTTAGTATGTGTGTTTGTATGTGAGGTAGTTAGTATGTGTGTTTGTATGTGAGGTAGTTAGTATGTGTGTTTGTATGTGAGGTAGTTCGTATGTGTGTTTGTATGTGAGGTAGTTAGTATGTGTGTTTGTAAGTGAGTTAGTTAGTATGTGTGTTTGTATGTGAGGTAGTTAGTATGTGTGTTTGTATGTGAGGTAATTAGTATGTGTATATGTGACAGTACTTGGGAAAAGGGACCAATTGCGTTAAAAATTGAAAAATGAGTTATTCATATCACTGTGTAGAGCACTTCTTATGGAGTATTTTGATGCCAAGTTTATAGGCAGGCGCTGCTTGGTTCACTAAATATACGAGCGGCAATCTGACCAACTTGAGCACAGCTATTTCGAGAAAACTGAAATTAAATCTTATTCAATTTTTCGCGGAGTTAGCGTTGAATTCCGTAATCTAACCGGAAGTCCGCGTTACGGGTTACGTAAGACTGTTACTTATGCTTGGAAAATGGTGGCGATCAGCTGAACGGCAGTAAGTTATAGTTGGGGCCGCTTCATTGATGGGGGATGCCTTACTCAGTTTAGACCCTACATTGTGTAAAAGTACTGCTTTAAGGGTGCTCGCACACTTCCCACCACCTCCCACGCGGTTAATTGAGTCTGGTTGCTAGGGAAGAATTTTTATTTTTCTGTTGTATTCAGACCGTTTTCTGCAGGTGGACCTTATTTACTACTACCGTAGAAGTCTACATACCTGAATTCAGAAGTAACAAGTGGCCGCTTCAAGAGATATGACCCTTCTACCTTCTCATACAAAAGCTAAAACTCCTTCGCCAGTACCGCACCTAGAGCGACCATACTTCGCCTACTACTTCTCCGACCCGATGCCTACAATAGCTTCGATCCATTTTTTCTTTATTCAATATTGCTTTTAACTTATTGACTTTTGCACGCTCTATTAGATCTTTTTTTTGTGAAAAGAATAATTTTTTTGAAAATTGTATCGAACATTTTGCTGACTAGACTCTGGTTGAGCTCTGTTCCAAATTTGAAGTCATTTCCATTCCCCATTCCTCAGATAAAGTCCAAAGTAGTTTACAGAACAGAAATTAAAACTACGCTAACATTAATTCCATGCACCCCGCCCCAATTTTAGCCCCGCCCTAGTATACGGAGGAGGTGAAATCTTTTGTTTATTCGCCTCTGAGAAGAGCCGGGCGTGAAAAAAAAGAAGCTGAAGCAGATATCGGCACTGCTGGAGCCAGCCCGGACGCAGCGGAGCAGCAGGGGAGGCTACTTTAGCGGGACTTATGAATGGCCTTTGTCAGCTTCTCTCTAAGCGGCTTGCTCCTTCAAAGCCGCCGCTTGAAACCCTACTGTTCCTCCACACTGCTGGCGAAGGGGTGACAGAGAGTCGAATTTGAAGCCCAGAGAGTCCAACTTCTTAGCCTGTGTAGAGGTAAGTGTAGGCTTTCCAAGCCACCTCAGCCAGAAGGATAGGGAAGTCAAATGCAAACCCATTGTGAGCTACTAGCACTAATAGACAGAGACAGAAATATTTTTTTCATTTTTTTAAAATTTATATAATTATTTTTACCAGGATGAGGTCTCTAAGAATAGCGGAGTACCACTGAGAGAGGATTCTTACGCCTTAGCATGTTATTTGTTATGCCAGTAACCTTGGAAACTTTATAAATTATAAATTTATCGATAGTATTATCTTAATTAATAATTATAGAATTGATTTCAAATTATCGTTGTAAATGTAGTTGTAATTTACTAGTTAAATATCTGTACATTATTACCAGCAGATGAAATGTTTCGGCCAGTTCTCACAAGGCTTAGAACGTAGGATCATTGAGGGTGATAGGAGGATTCATCACTTTGTGGCAGCGATGTCCGTGATGTGATCAACATAGATGCACAACCCAGTTGTCTCGCAATCAAACAGAACCAGGGGGGACGAGAATCACCAATTTACAGGTGAATCACCTGCTTCATCACTGCCCCCTCCTAAATTCTTCTGATACTCATCTTCTAGGTCAGCATATATGTCCTTGTCATCGTACTTGATATCACCCCTGCCTTCTCCGATGTATTCTCCCACGTACTTTCCCTGTCATTTCTCACAATGGGTGTTATATCAAAGTTATTTATTTATTTGCTTATTTTGTGTGTCAATAAATTATTTTTTTAATTGGTAGTTATGGCTAGAATAGCATTACACCTTTTTTTTATCATTTAATCATATGACTTACATATTGAACTGCTCAGGTCCTCAATCGCAGGGGTTGCTGAAGTTGACACCAAGCTGGACTCCTCAACTACAGAGGTAACACTTCCACCATCACCTCCAGCAAGCTGGGGTAACTCTGTAGCTGTGAGTGTGCTCACTGACATAGTGGTGTTCATAGCATCACCTTCAGGTTCGCCCCTGGTGCTACAAGGTCAAGCTCAAGAGACTCCACTACTGCAATTTTATTATTTGGTGTATTATAACAAAGTATATTTTGTTGTGCAAGCTTAAAATAATTTTTCCCTATATTTTGTTATATGTTTTGTTGAGATAAAACGTAACAACAGTTGTGTGCTTGAAGTATAAAGCAGTTTCCTCCTTTTGGTGACTTCAGCCAGTTGCAGCTTCTTTTTGGCAGATATTCTCTTGGGCATGGTTGAGCAACAGCAACCACACACAGTCTCCAGAGACAGCAACCATACAGTGAGTAACAGTAAACCAGCAGAGTTATTACAGCAAACCACGAGTGGTTTCCAAGCCGCGGGGAATAGTTAGAGAATATCCTGCTCGCGGGAACTCTCCCCACGCGTTATCAATTCGCGAGGTACTATTCCACGAAACAGGATGCCACATTTCTGTGGTTAAATTCACGGAAAAAAGTGCACGCGCGTTGCTATGTGCGAGCACCCTTAAATAGCACTAGATGCGTATAGACATAATTTTGCAGGCCGTTTTGTGTTCTTTTTTTTTTCTGTTTCCAACAGTTTGATAGTTACAGTAAGTCATGGTAACTATAATACAGTCACTCTTTTAGAAATGATCAACTAGCTTGGTTTGTTAGTTCACTGGCTAGCTAAGTTTAGGATTATATTTGTCTTGCAGCCAGCTTGTTGCCTGTTTTGGAACAGATGAACAATAGGAATCTCTTTAAATCAATGAACAAAAATGATGGAATTTCAAAATGTGTTGCCTTCTCTTGTTGCAGTGTGACAGAAGTCCTCATCATCACTGAAACCTTTGTGCAGTCAGAGACTTGCTGATTCTTCTAGTGTCTTCACAAAAATAGTCCCAGGAGTCTCCAGGTCTGCAGGCTCCAACTACAAGACTCCATAAATAGCAACATCAACCTATATAACTTGATTATTAACATTTATTATATCTATTCTGTTGCTGCAATGCTATAACAAAAACTTATAAGAATTTACCCGCAATTATCCGAGGTAGGGGTAATTTGTTGCTAGGCAACAAATTGAATTTGCCCACGATTTTCAATTACTCGCAGGTTGGATTTCCGTGCACGCACGGAAGGTCAAAATAGAGAGTAAAAGGTGACTGTGTTTAAACGGGGCGCTCGGACCTTTAACAACGGTTTCAGTCACTCAAATTTGGTGTCAGTGTAGCTAAAGGGTAGGAGATACCTTTGAGCCAATAAAAAGAAAGCCAAAAAAAAATTGTGTCGGTGTTTGGGCTCTACTGTACATTTTTGATTTTACGTAATTGGTCCCTTTTCCCAGAGCCTGTCACATATTTTCTCTTATTTGATGTTTGTATGTTAATTGGTATATTGTATAGAAATATCAACAATGTCCTCATCAGAACCTAGTCCAAGAAAATACTTCTTCTCTGTTAGTAGACATTCTTCTGTATATCTATGGGGTGGACAGGTGGATTCACGTGTGCTAGGGGATGATTTGGACTACTTGCATGAATTCAACTCTGCCACAACAACATGGACCAGACACCAGTTACAAGGTCGTCATCCTCCTGGACTTTATGAGGGAGGATGTGCTAGGATAGATGACTGTCTGTACTTCTATGGGGGTTGGCATAAGAGAATGCAGAGAACTGGATCATTGTATCAACTAAACCTAACTAATTGGACATGGCAGGAGATGTCTCCTCCAGAAGCTAGTGGTAGTCCTGGTGTGAAGTGTGGCTGTCGAATGATAGACTATAAAAGCTCACTACTAGTACATGGAGGAAGGAATCAACATGGAATTCTTACTAATGATCTTCACATGTTTGACCTAGCAACTGGTGAGTTCACACTATCATGAAATATGTTAATTAGTGATATATGTGACCGGCTCCCAGAAAATCGACCATTTGCAAAAAAAATGAAAATTCATTTTTTAGCTTCAGTAAGCCCAAAATTTATCAGGAAGTACGATGAGCCCTTAAGCGTTTTTCTCCGATGCTTCTCCGCAAAGATACAAACAAAAACACTACACGCGTTTTCACCAATTAACCGTTCGTTTGTACGAGAAAAATCACTTTACAGTGAGACGCCTGAAGTCCGTAAATTTCTCCGCGTCACGGTTACGCCCACATTTGCCGGGAAAAAAATGGCCGTTTGTTTACTCAAACCACGTTCTCTATAGATTTCTAGCCTTTTGGCCTTCTTGTTCACTAACTGGATATGCTGTAGTGCAAGCTGTCAGCACCCAGAAGGTTTGTAGCGTTAGCTATTCTCTCAGCCATATTGGTCGACACTATTAGGCTGGAGCTATTTCGCGGGAGTTGTTATGGTGACTCTGTGATGACGTTTTTTATAAGTTCGTTCACGGACCGCTTCAAAAGACAAAGTAAGTTTAGTGTATGAAAACGCTATCTACTAACGCTGAAATTTTGCACAGAAGTCGAGAAACCCTTGTACTTACCCCTGTTAATTTTTTTTTTTAATCCAGAAAAAAAAATTTTCGGCTTTTTTCGGCCTTTACGTGTTTCAATAATTTATTGCAAATGGTCGATTTTAACGGAGCGGGTCACATATGTTAATATTTAATTTACATCAGTCAAGGTTGTATTTATGGGATGGGGAGGGGAACCATTCCACTTCCCCTCCAAGAAGTTCAGTGTGGTGAAATAATAGCTCTAAAGTTACACACAAAGTCTGTAAATTTGTCCTTCATGTGATACTAGCACATTATACTCAATATAGTGGAGGCACTTGATGATCCTTACCATACCATATGTAATTGTGTAGTAGTAATTAATTATTTTAGTGTGTTTTGTTTGTTTGTATTGTTATATATGTGTATTTGTTATTGCCAGTGTGTTTATGTTTATTACTCTACTCTATAATTTACTATTTGTATTTTTATTATTTTAATTAAACAATTTCAGTTTACTAAGTTACTAATGACTGTATGTATTGTTAGGGACTTGGTCTTCTCCTCCAGTCACTGGAGATGTACCTGGTGGTAATGAATACTTTGCCTTCACTAAAGTGAGTCCTCATCAAGTCATAAGATGTGGCGGATGGAGCAGTGACATACATATGTTGGACTTATCCACAATGGTAAGTGTATGAAATATCAGACACAACATATGATAGTATTATTTATATTGTTTCTATTTAGCACTGGACTAGACTAAATTCAGATGTACCTCACTTGGGTTACTATGCTACTGCTACATGTATAGAGTATAATAGCAGCCACGCCCAACTTCTGATAATTGGAAAATATGGAGTGCGTTTATTTGATGTGTCCACAAGAGAGTTGAAGGAGATATCAGATACTGACTTGGTATGTAGTAGTTGTTATATTGTGTTAGTATTTATTAGATATGAGATACTGACTTGGTATGTAGTAGTTGTTATATTGTGTTAGTATTTATTAGACATGAGATACTGACTTGGTATGTAGTAGTTGTTATATTGTGTTAGTATTTATTAGACATGAGATACTGACTTGGTATGTAGTAGTTGTTATATTGTGATAGTATTTATTAGATATGAGATACTGACTTGGTATGTAGTAGTTGTTATATTGTGTTAGTATTTATTAGACATGAGATACTGACTTGGTATGTAGTAGTTGTTATATTGTGTTAGTATTTATTAGATATGAGATACTGACTTGGTATGTGGTAGTTGTTATATTGTGTTAGTATTTATTAGATATGAGATACTGACTTGGTATGTAGTAGTTGTTATATTGTGTTAGTATTTATTAGACATGAGATACTGACTTGGTATGTAGTAGTTGTTATATTGTGCACTGTTAAAAATGAAGTGTTCCGGTAACACTGCAAGGAGCGTTCCCACGAGAGGGAGGAATTTATGCCCCACCCATGTTTCCTGAACACTGCACAGAGGGTTATAATATAACACTCTGAGAGGTGTTTGGACAACATCTTTAGCAGAGTTGTATTAACACCTTCTGCAAGCTTATTACAACACTAAGTAACATGTTTCAATGGCACTGCTAATAAATAATGACCACACCTCATTCACATAACCTCAAAATTTTTAGATAAATAAATGATTGACAATGAATATATAAAAATAGATTGAATAAAGTAGCTAAACAGTTTTAAAGCTGTCCTTTCAACATGAGTAGATGAAATATCATAATATGCACTCCATTTATGATCCATCATGTTCAAGATAAATGTACCTGCATTGACACATAAAAATATAACATAAATCAATAAGCAATATACAAACACAGGGTTTCATTTAGGGGGGGGCGAAAGTGGGCATTTGCCCCCCCTTGGGTTCTAAATGCCCCCCCTTGGATTCTAAGTGCCCCCCACCCTTTTGAAAGAACCGATATTTATTAAGAGAAAAATGTAAACCAAATTAATAATAAACAATATTCACACAGCAATTCGTCTAGGTTTTTTGTTCCATACTGTAATAATGTCATTTAATTGTGTAGATGAGAGCGTCTCTGGTGTCTCCATGGCTATTTTCATCAAATAGGATAATTGTGATTGCCCAATTCGATTTCGAATTCGTGTTTTAATTAGTTTCATTTTGGAGAAGCTCCTTTCCACTGAAGCAGTGCTGACAGGGATAGATAGACATATGTTTGCCAGGGTGCTAATGTTTGGAAAAATTTCACTAAGCATATCACTTGTGGTGCGCTCTTTCAACTGCAAGTGCAGGTTACCTTTCGGCTTCTTCGATAAGTAGCTTCGAAATGTTTTCCACTCCTCTCGGGTTTCGCGGGAAATAAGAGCTTCTTTGGTGTATTCATCTCCACCAGCAGTCTTAGCAGGCAGCTCTGCACCATAGTGAGCTAATAGTACATCTATTAAGTCCTCACCATATGTATGGAAGTCAGAAGAGTCAGCAGCTGGCACTTTCTTCGGATCAAAGATGCCAAATGAGGAGACAATATCTTGTGAAATAATCTGCTGGATATGTTTGCCTTCAGCATCCTGATAAACGGTTCAGCCACTTGTCCTTGGAATGTAGCAATGCTTTCCGTGGTTAACGTGATGTCAGTGACTTCTTTGATCTCATTCTTTGCATCCATCAGTTCTAATACCCAGTTAGCAGCAGGTAACATGGCATCATCAAGTGTATTGAGAGTGGCATCAACAAGAGGGGTGATAGCTGTCAAGTCTATTCTCTCAGTCTGGAGAGCTCTGCTCAACTTCGCCACTTGTGGCAGAACATAATCAAGGAGGTATATGGCCACTAAAGTTGAGGGCCTACATAAGGCTTTACTGATACCTAGAGCTTCAGGTGCATGTGTCTGCTCATAGATATTGTTTAGAGCAGTCACACTTGCACTGTAGCTAGCTTTGACTGCCTTCACACAGCGTTCATGGGACAGCCAGCGAGTATCTGATGGTTTCACAACTTTCAGCTCAGGTAAGTCAAGCACCTGCTGTACTGCTTTGAGACTCTCAGCTCGCTTAGGAGAATAGTGGAAAAATTTCCAGAAGGTGGTGAGTGTGATGTACACATGTTTTATCCCACTGGTAGCATTAGCTGCTTGAACGCATGCTAGCTGTAGCAAATGGCAATGGCAGTGTAC
>WLWD01003614.1_pt1 | contig 49963 bp, 53 predicted proteins | sample 6712731 | NCBI WGS metagenome assembly WLWD01 (sample SAMN12718690, study PRJNA576275) | sponge metagenome | isolation source: marine sponge | host: Mycale hentscheli | place: New Zealand: South Island, Marlborough, Capsize Point | collected 2014-11-01
GGGGCAGGAGGTTCTGATCACGACTGGGGTGGGGCAGGAGGTTCTGATCTAAACTGGGTTGGGCAGGAGGTTCTGATCACGACTATGGCAGACCAGGCAGTGACTCTGGATAGGAATTTGAATCCAATTCATTGGCTTTGGTATCAAGATCTAGAGCATGCATCCCACGGTGGTGGGAACTAGGCTAAGCCAAGGAGTAATTCTTTGTGTTAGAGGTAATATTAGAAGTGCTCTAACTGTTGGTATTTTTATGTTTGTAGAGGAATGGTCCATGGAGGACAAGGTGATATTTCAACAAGCGTTCCAGTATCATGGCAAGAACTTCCAGCGCATCCGGGCTATGCTACCAGAGAAACCAATCAGTTCATTAGTCAAGTACTACTACCTTTGGAAAAGAAGCTACTCCCAGTATTCCCTCATGGACAAGCAGGCACGCAAGAATGGCCGCAGGCTAGGGTAAGGGGAGGAGAACTGGGAGGGGCCAATGGAATGGCTGCAGGCTAGGGTAAGGGAAACAGAACTGGGCGGGGTCAATGGAAAGTGAAGGTGTTGTGGTTGTTAGGTGTGGTTTATTTTAGTCTTGATATGGGAATAATTTGGAGTATTTATGAAACTGAATTGCTACTTGCTGATTGTTAATATTTTGTTAAATTGTACATAGTGAGGCATTTTAATCTATTATTTACTCTGAATAGCAGACAGTGTTGTTAATGGTAATGAGGACTTTGTCAAGAAGTTGAAACATCAGGTTAAATATTACTTCAGATTCTCTTAAGTTCGCACACCATATGTTTTAGTACATGTGTCACTTGTGCGAGTAAGTGTGCTCCATTAGTGTGTGCTCCCTCTCTCCCTCCTCTAGCGCTGGTCTCCCAGTGAACAACGATGACACGGACAGCAACAAGTCTGGCTCCAGTCGCTCGGATCCCGCTGCAGGCCACGCCTACCCCCAGACCACCGGGATGCTCATGTTCCCTCCGTCCACCATCAACCAGAAGGGCAAGCAGCTGCCTCGAGGAATCTACCTCAACACACAAGAGCTGGTGGACTTGTCCAATGACACAGAAGGGACTCAGTTACGCAGACTGGACAGGTGTGTGTGTGTGTGTGTGTGTGGATTATGTGTGTATGTGTGTGTTTTGAATAACCCCTTCCTTCAATTTTTTCTTCATTGATCATTTCTCTCTCTCTCTTTTTTTCCCCCGCTCTATTTATTTTTGTTTTTATTTTTGTTATTTTGTTGTTATTATTGATTGTGTATGACTTATTTCACGTATGTCACAGAGATGTGCTGGAGATGAAGAAGGTCATGCAGGACAGCAAGCAGTATTTGATGGTTCTCAGAGAAGCTGCTGGTGGTACAGACAGCATCGAGTCACTCCGACCTACTGAAGTAAGGGGTGTGGCTACTGAGTGGGAAATAAGGAGTGTGGCTAAATAGGAAGTACATGCTAGGGTTACATGTATCAGACAGCAAGAAATGACATTTTTGACCGTATAATGTGCACATGTTCTATCTATAAATTGTGTGTGTGTATGTGGTGGGGGGGGGGGGGGGGGGGTTATAGCCAAGTATACCAAAGCTACCTATACAGAAATTTTTTTTTTTTATTCTTCAAGTTGTGGGAGTATAGCATGAGAATATTCTGAGCTAAATGCTGTCATTTTAAGTTCAGCGTCATGGCATGTTGCACACAGCATGCAAATATTAGAGGCGGGGGGGGGAGCTGAGAAAGTTATTGAAGGGCGGGGGAGCTGCCCCCCACCCCTAGTAGATAGAGCTCTGATTAATCGCAGTTGGTCATGAGCAAGTGTGATGGTAGATGTTGTGTATTGTAATGCAGTTGGTCGTGAGCAGTGTGATGGTAGATGTTGTGTGTTGTTGTAATGCAGTTGGTCGTGAGCAGTGTGATGGTAGATGTTGTGTATTGAAATGCAGTTGGTCATGAGCAGTGTGATGGTAGATGTTGTGTGTTGTTGTAATGCAGTATTCACGCAAGTCTGGTAGCAATGCTCCTACCAAGTGGAGTGAGGAAGAGATTGAAATAGCACTGGAGGGTGAGTGCTACGCAAATGGATGTTCCTCAAGTGTCATAAGATCAGTCACTTCTATTTCTGTGCTTACCTATTTTGTGAGGTGTTTATTTTTGTCATGTCAAGATATCATTGTTGTTGTTGTTGTTTTTACTACTCAAGACTGATTACGCCTAATGTGTTCTATTTTATTGTTGTTGTTATTTAGTCGTCAGATCTCACGGTAAAGACTGTGAGGCTCTGTCTCTAGCACTAGAGAGCAAGACTCTGGCTCAGTGCAGGAACTTCTTCACCAACTACAAGAGGAAACTCAACTTACCCAGTCTCATAGCAGAATATGAAATTAAAAATGTAAGATCCTCTTAATGGTCTATTAGAGCACAGCGATTACAGTACAACCTCCGAATTGAGAACTATTTAAGACCAAGGTGTTGAGTTCACATATCAGAGGTTGTTTGCTTTATGATTTATTAGAAAATAATCCAATATTGTTATTAAAACTTAATCCAACGTTTCAACTTTTTGCCAAAGAAGTCAAAACGTCGGGTTAAGTTTTAATTAACAATATTGGCTGTTAGAACGAGAAAATTTGCTATTATTATTTATTTCAGCCAAGAATGACTGAATTATTAGAAAATACATTTTCTATTGGAGGGCCAAGTGAATGTTCACTGATAGAAGAGGTTTGGTAGAGTTCACTGATAGAAGAGGTTTGGTAGAGTTCACTGATAGAAGAGGTTTGGTAGAGTTCACTGATAGAAGAGGTTTGGTAGAGTTCCCTGTCAGGGGCTCCGTTGTGTATTGTGTGTGGGTTATTTATTTCGATTCCTATGTAGGGTTATAAACTGTCTCGTTACGGGCGTCAGGCAAGGGAGCTGGTTGAGAATGGTGGGAGTGGCATGACTGAGATGCTCCAGTATCCTGGCTCCGCCTCCAACCATCAGGACGATGAGCCAGAGCTGGCAAAGAGGCCTAAGTATGAGTCTCAATCATGTGGCGTGCCAGTTGGGTATGCCACGCCCACTTCACAGCATCAATCACCTCAGCCAGTAACAGTGACTATCATGTGATGAGATGGAACCACGCCCACTTGTTGCTTGTGTTATTTTATTATAGGAACACGTAATTTAGTTTGTTTAATATTATTATGCCAGTTGTATTATTCATGGACAGTGTTTGTTCAGTCACACAGTCACCTCTAATATTTTATTAATTAATGCTTATTGTATAGATTTCTGGGGAAATTGTTTAGTTTTGAAGTCTAAAGTTTGGTAAAGGGTCGAGTGACTCCGCACCATTGAATTACTTCAAGGCATCAAGCTTATCTCTGCCGAAGCTCTTTATGGCGGCCGGTATAGACCTAGTGGAAAAGACTCTAGAAGATCTGGAAAGAGAGATCACTTGTGCTGTCTGCCAGGAGCACTACACAGATCCAAAGATCCTCCCTTGTCTGCACTGCTACTGCGAACAATGTATCCACACACTAGCCCTCAGGGCAGGCCAAGGTAGGCCTTTCCCTTGTCCTGAATGTCGCAAGAACACAGTTCTTCCTGAGGGAGGCAAGGAAGAGCTTAAATCTGCCTTCATTCTGAACCGCTTAAAGTCCATGTACCTCAAACACAAGAAAGCTCTTAGCAAGCAAGTCAGTTGTGAGATCTGCAATAAACCTGATGCCTTCCCCAAATTCTTCTGTCGCCAATGTGACAAATTTGCATGTGAGAACTGTGCCCACATGCATGCTGTTATGACAGGACTCTTCAATGGACATGAATGTGTCCCAGTTGAACAACTTCAAAATATTAAGAGTGACAAGTTAGTCCCCAAACCTCCTGAGCCAAAGAAATGTAGCACTCACGGAGAGCAGTTAAAGATATTTTGTTTTGACTGTGAAAGGCTAATCTGCCGTGACTGCACTATGAAGGATCACAGAGACCACAACATAGAGTTCAATAATGTAGCTGCAGATAATAAGAAGAAAGATCTCGTGGAAGCGCTCATACCTCTTAAGGAAATTGAACAGGTTTTGTCTGAAGGACTTGTGAAAGTAATCAAAACTGAAAAAGAAATTCTAGAACAGGAGGAGGCAATGACTTACAAAATTGAAATATCCTTTGAGGAGTTAAAAAATATTCTTGAAAGGCACAAAGAACGGCTACTAAAGGAGGTCAATAAAATAGCCATGGACAAGATTGAAAATCTTACTGTACAGAAGAAGCAGCTGTCCACTACTAGAGAAGAAGTTCGTAGTGTGATCGATCACACAGAGCAGTGTATGAGACTGTGTTCTGATGAAGAGATCATGAGCATGCTCAGTGATGTCACTAGCAGAATAAAAGCACAGATAGAAGAATGTCATGGGAGAGAAACAGATATGGAGATATCAGAAAAGGCGGACATCATAGTGGATGTAGACTGTGCTGAGGCTCTACAACAGTTCTGTCTGGAGAATGTTTGGACAGGAAGATCATTGAAAAAAATAATTGAAGTTCCAAAGACCATAGAAATTGGAAAGGAGATAAGTTTTAAGGTGTTGAACATCGAATCAGAGGAGAAAGTTTATGTTAAAGGCTTGAAATGTTTGGTTCAGTGTACATTTTCAGGAGACGTCTTTGCTGAGAAGATTGAAGCTATAAAATCTGGTCCTAGTATCAACTACATGCTCACACGACGTGGATATTATGTATTTCAGATTAGTGCCTATGACCACCCTGTACCAGGTAGTCCCTTCACTGTGACTACATATCAAAATCCCACTCAATTTAATACCCCAATGCAAGTATGGAACAATGTACTCAAGCCTTACAGTATTGCAATCAATTCACGTGGGGAGATTCTAATAATTGAATTTATGAAAGCTGCTATAGTATTATATAATAACATTGGGGAAATTGAAAGAACTGTGAAGCAACCACATCTCTGTCGCTTAGCAATAGACAATGAGGATAATGTTTACATTATTGGATATGGTGTCAATAAACTGGCCAAGTTTGATCGTAACTTCAGCAATGTCCTGGTAAGAGAAGTCCAAGGGCGTGGTCATTATGATATTGCAGTAGTTGGAGATGAAGTGTTAGTCACTGAAAAAGAGAACAAAGGTGAGATTGTGTTGTACGATAAAGATCTAAACTTTGTCTGTTGTATTTCTATTGGTAATGAGATACAACTTCGTTACTTGTGTCCCGACAGTCAAGGAAACCTGTATGTCAGTACTGGTGCCGGAAGTATCGTAGTCCTCAATGAGAATGGGGATATAGTGCACTCTTTCAGCCAAGACCAGAATGGAGTACAGATATTAAAGGATCCAGCGTATGTGCATGTCTATGGCCATTATGTGTACGTGGCTGACCATGCTTTGAAGAAGATTGTAGTGTTCACCACAGAGGGTGAGTACATCACAACATTTGGTCGCTATGGACCAGTTTGTGTTGATGAACAAGGAATTGTTTACAATTGTGATTACTACTATAACTGTGTGTACATTTACTAGCTAAACAAAGTTTCTGGTGTGTGTGCATTTTGTTTTTCCTGTTTTACTCATTTATTACCGGGGCCTGTCTGACTTGGAGGTGTGGCAGTTGACGCAGGGACAATTGAAGGTATATTGAAGCTAAACGACAGACATTAGACAAGTCCTGGTAGAAGTCTTGCAAAGCCTTTACAGTGAGAGGTCAAGGTCTGTGTTTATATCCCAGTAGCTAATGTGGGTTGATAGGTGAATTATAGATACATGTAGCTAGTTGTAGTCTCTAAGGACCAATTATGGCAGTGTAGACGAAATTATTATTTCTTATTAAAATCATGATTCTTTAAAGTTTGTAAAACCCTTCGCTCTGAGCAATAACCAAGTAATCTCCCAAACTAACCCCTAGCTAGTACACACAGCTTTCATCAGCAAATTTCCATTCATGATAAAGAGCATGCATGTGCGTATTGCACATGAAACAAACTAGGTCAATCTGAATGACAAGAGTTCATGATAAAAGTTCAATTCATAAAGATTCAGTTCCCAATAAAGTTTCCAATGTTACTCCAAGTAATTATCTACTTCCATTTATCATTCATCACAAATAACTCGTCTGAGGCAAATAATTGGAGGGTTGTAAATTCACTTCATTTAAATTAAGCTCATGTGGTTTATGCAAACAGATAGTCTGGGCAAACAATTTCTGCATCAGCCTTGGTCATGGGTTACTCAGTCCTCAGGGTCTCTGGAGTTGTGTAAACTGATCTTTCTGCAGATAATAGGTCTAAGGGAACAGAAGTAGCTCAACAAATGGGAATATGTCATATGGCTTGATGAATGGGAAATTAGGTACAATAATTATAGGAAGCTGTGTTTATTAAGAGTAAATATGGCAAAGAAGTGAATGAAATGGCGGAGTTGTAGTTTGAATGCCTCTGCTCAGAATTCTTGATGGTTATGAATGAGACCTTTGGAGTGCTGATACTGGTTGATTTTAGAAGGCTCTCCCTGAAAAGGGTCTTGCAGAACTCAATGTCAAGATTACAATAGCATAAATTAGCGGCCATTGACCACTGTTTTGTAGTGACAAAGTGTTTACTTAAATTAATGGGCAAAGGAACACGTGTAAGGACCATGGGTGGTGAAACAGAAAGATAGCAGCAAGAAATGAAGAAAAGAAGCAGTAGCAGAGAGCCAATTTGATGGAAAGTGATGCCAGAAGGTTGGAGGGTGGCATCGACAATACAGTGGCTAACCTGCTAACAGAGAGGCTGTGAAAGTGGTAATCAGGGATGCTCTTCTGTTCGAGATTTCGGTGTTCTGTGGGGGATATTTTTCAACATCATCACCATACTATTGTTTAGATTATAAAACTGGTGGCCAAAGTGTAAAGGTCAAAATTTGTGGAGCTGGGGAAGCTCCTGCCAGAATTTTGGGCATCACTAATGGACACGAAGAATGACCCAACAAAGGAACAAAGGTCAAGATCTGAACACTGTCACGGTCTCACAAGTCACAGATATGACTCCGCCTTCTGATGACAGGCAGCATCAGTAACAAATAGTTATAAATGGACCCTGTTTACAATGAACTTTACAAACCATGCAGTGGGTCCAACAAGATGTGATCTCTACTTTGCTCAGTGAGTGAGAGTGTGCTCAAAGTAGTGGGAACCTGGACCCTGACCCAGGAGGTAGGCTACGAAGCCTCAAGACAGCAGTTGCCATGTAAACTGCACAGATGTCGGAGGGTTCACGCCCACTGCATCTGTCCAATGTCTGCAGAAAATTGAGCATCACCTGAAGCTCTTCCCGTGATGGCAAGACAAGTGCAGCTGATGTGGACGCAGTCATGAGAAAGTGATACAATGGTTGGGGCGGCCTTCATCAGTGAGGATACGAAGCGACCTCTACTACCAGTTGAGGGGAAAACTGAATAAGAGTCAAGTTTGTGTAGGGAGTGTGAGGGTGGAATTATTTTCATCTTGTGGTGGTATGTATGTGTGAGCATTATGAGAAATATGAAAGTGATTGTTTGAGGTTGGGGGAGTGGTAGGGGGGAGGTCCAGGTTAGTGAAGTTGGTAAATGGAGTAGCAGCATTGGAGGGGAGGGGCATCATAAGGTAAGGGACACTAGGGTCAAGATGAGTAAACTTTTGTGTTATTTAGTAGTATGAGTACATTAAATGCAATAGACATCGTTGGCCTGGCAACTACTAGAGGCAGTCACTCCCCTTGTATGGTAAGAGTTGGATATACTCCAGTCGCAATCCCCAAACTTGAGATTTCTCTCCTACCTGGTGGAAGGAATCGAGGAAGAATGGGTTCAGGCATTCTGTCTCCATCTTGAAGGACTTTATTTTTTGAAAAACCCCTGTACGCAGGTTGTCCACTGAGTATGCCATCCACAGAGGACCACCCGAAGATAATTGATCACAGGAGTGGGGCAAGCTGATGCCATGTCCAGAAATGTCATTGGTCACTTCATTTAGCTAAGTACCTGATAGGGGACCCATTGAATCCAGAACAGAATCCAGGTACTGGACACACTATCAACCGGATCGGATGTCCAGGGTTTGGACATAACTATGTGCAAGGACCGTTTTCTACAGGCATTGCCACTGCCACACTCAGCAGGACTACAGGACAGGAAATTGTATGGAGTTTACAGAAGCAGCCCAGAAAGGGATCCCTTCCACGTACCTCAGCAGCTACTTCACTGTACTGTTGGGTGCACTAAATCTATTGGTTATTTCAATTATGTAGACTCTCCATCATAAAGAAAAACTGAATACTATATAAGTGAAACTTGATCAACGTAGTGTGTGCTATAATTAGAATGTTTACTCATGTGAATCTCAATGGGCAACAGAGCTATATAAGAGTTAAAGGAAGGAGCCTACTGGTTGTGATCTGAGGCAGTTTTATTTCTGAACATAGAAATGAAGACAATTGCTGGAATCTTGAGTTTGTTCCTACTGCTCTCCATTGCTAGTGCCTATGTTAATGTCACTATTCTGTCACTAACACCTACAAGGCAGTACTGCAGAAATGGAACCCAGTGCATGACTTTGTATCAGTGCCTATCCAACCTTTCTGAGTGCATCTCGGACAATACTATTCTGGAGTTTGAACCAGGTAATCACACAACAGCTGGTCTTTCAAGATTGGTGATCATCCAGAACGTTCAGAATGTCAGTCTCCAAGGAAAGGATTCAACCATTGAATGTGGAGAAGGAGTTGGGTTTCTGCTCAACGCAATGAACTATCTCCACATCAGTGGCTTGGCATTCCGAGATTGTGGTGCAGAACTAAGTGGAAATGTCGTTAATTTTCTCTCCCCCTCACAAAACAGAAGAACATTTCAGGGAGCAAAATCGTCAGTAATCATCGCTAATTCTTATGACGTGTCGTTAAACTCTGTACAAATTATAAACAGCTACGGATATGGACTTTTTGCCGTCAACTTGTTAGGACAGTCTGGAATCTACAACTCAATTATTTCACGCAGCAATTTTCGCAGTATTCATAAATATGAGCAAAATTTTGGAAGGTGTAATAATCCAGATTATTTAGATTGCTCAGGAGGTGGATTGGTAGTGATTTATGATGAATGTGTGAGATGCTCTAATGGCCGTCATGAACTTGTAGTGTCCAGAGTTCTCATTGAGCACAACATTAACTTGCAGCAATGGGAAGTTTTTGGGAATACCGAAGCAGCTGGGGGCCTGACGATATCACTATGGCAATCCAGCTACTATTCAGTACAAATAACTGTGAAAGATTCTCTTCTTGACTCTAATGTTGGCTTTTATGCGGGGAACTCTGCCATGAACTTTCAGCACGGCTCAGACTTCAATATTCAGTTCTTAAATACTTCGTTTCTAAAAGGGAACTCTGAAATTCAATACTTTAAGGACAGGTCCAAAGCAGGGGCCATGAATTGCCACTGGCAACAAGGATATCCTTCACATGAGGTGGGCTACTCTAAGATTCTCTCCATTGACAACTGTACCTTTGCTGACAACTCTGCTGTTGAAGGTGGTGCTCTGTACATTATCTCAATAGTCGATGATGAGGTATTGAGATCAACCGTCTTAAAGATGAACATCAACAACACCAACATTATTCAAAACGAAGGATACGTGGCCATTGTGTTTGCACAGGAACAGAACACTGGTGAAAGTAGTGTACCCACAAACTCCCTTCTTATTACTATAAAAAACACAAAAATTCAAGACAACTTCCCTCTTCAATATGTCAGCGAAAGTGTGTTCCACAATACTCCTTCTAACTCCTGCCTTTTGATCAATCTCTTACAGGAACTGATGCTGGTTAACTTAGATATAACCAGAAACCAAATGAGAGGTCTTCATGCTATCGCTGTGACATCTTTTAGCTTTGTTGGCACCAACTATATCCGTAACAATGTTGCAGACAATGGTGGAGGAATGAAGTTACGACGAAGTTCTTTCTTGATGCAGCATCATTCCTATGTGTATATAGAAGGCAATAGAGCCAGCATGCATGGTGGAGGCATATTTATTGATGAGGACAGCAACAGCCGATCAAATAAATGCTTTTTTAATCTCGTCAACGTCACTGAAGTCTTGGAGCCTCAAATTATATTACGCCATAATAATGCTGATTTATCTGGGCATTCTATCTATGGAGGAAGAATTGATAGCTGCCAATTCGAAGATGCTCTGTCAACTGGATATGACGCTTTTAATCAGTCCTTTGAAATTCCATATAATAGATCTTTGACTGAAATTACTTCCTCCATTTACCAGATTTGCTTTTGTATAGACGGGAGACCAAAATGTGATATTAAGTCTCAAAAGTTTACCGTATACCCAGGTCAGAGCTTCTCGACTCCAGCTGCGGCAGTGGGCCAGCTAGATGGGACAACAGTGGACACGGCCATCAGCTATATAGTCAACAGCACAGACAGGAGCAGTATCAGACTTGGTTCTCAGCAAAAGGCTCAAAGTCTTCACACCAATTGCACTTCTCTGAACTACAGTTTGAGTAGTGGAGAAAATAAAGTGGGTGTGATTGGTGTCCAGACAAACTACGGTAGGACACGTCTTCCTAACAGCATCTTGTTGCTCATTGAAGTGCACACTGCGGCATGTCCTTTAGGTTTCACGTTAAAAAATCAAAGCATGACTTGTGACTGTAACATGTTCCTACTTGAGTATTCGGCAATATGTTTCATCGATGAACCATTCAACAATATTCAGAGAAATCCGCCATTTTGGATCGGGTACGACAGTGACAGAAGTTTGCTTTTGGCGCATAACTTCTGTCCATTCAGTTACTGCATTGCTGGAGAAGTTAAGTTAAACCTTGTGAATGGAACGAGTTCTCAGTGCCAGTTAGGTCGATCTGAAATTCTCTGTGGTCAGTGTCAAGAAGGTTTGAGTGTTGTGTTTGGAAGTCAAGCATGCAAAGAGTGTTCCAATAGCTATATATCTTTGTCTCTTGTATTTCTAATGGCTGGTCTGGTACTAGTTGGTGTTATGACCTTTGGTAATCTGACAATTTCTGAAGGTCGGTTTAACGGACTCATATTTTATGCTAACATTCTGAGAGTGCACCACTCTGTATTTTTTCCTTCCAATCATGTCAATGTCATAACTATATTCATAGCCTGGCTGAATTTAGATTTGGGGATTGAAACTTGTTTTTATGACGGAATGGACGCTTATGGTCGCACTTGGTTGCAATACGTCTTTCCAGCATATGTTTGGATTTTGGCTGGTATTATTATTATTCTCGCATATTACTCCAAGTATGCTGCGAAAGTGTTTGGGACAAATGCAATTCAAGTTTTGGCGACTCTCTTTCTTCTGTCGTACACCAAAGTTCAAAGGATAGTATTAGACACATGGTCTTCTACGCTAGTCAGACATGAGAATGGGTCATTTGCCGTTTGGTTGGTAGATGGAAATGTGCCATTTCTGAACCAAAAGCATACCATACTCAGTTTGATGTCCATTGCTGCCATCTTACTATTTATATGTCCATTTACATTGATCCTTCTTTGTGAATATCCTCTACAAGCTAAATTTGGCACAGCTATGCTAAAGTACAAGCTAACTCCATTCATTCATGCCTATCAGGGTCCATACAAGACCAAGTTCAGGTGGTGGACAGGAGCTATGTTAATAGTTCGAAGTGTACTACTCACAGCCTTTGGTGTCAACGTTCGTGGCGACCCCAACTTCAACTTAGAAATCATTTTATCACTTTGTGTCATTATGCTGGGCTTTCTTTGGAATATGGGAACTATTTACAAAGATAATTTTGTTAATGCAATAGAAAGTTTCTTTATTGTAAACTTGGGGCTCCTTTCTGGCTGGACAGTCTTCAACAGATATGCCACGCGCAGGCATCTTATATACCAGCAGGCCATTACATATACTCTCGTGGGTGCAAGTTTTGCTGTCTTTGTTGGCATTATTTTTCATCAGATTTTTATCACAATGAGAAAAAAGTTAGCAAAAAGGATTCCTCAATTAGAGGAGAGACCACTTCATCAAAGCCCAGAACCTGAATCTTCCAATACTCGGGAGATGAAATGCAGCGAAACCACTTTGACGAGGGAAACCTTAATAATAGATGGGGACCGTAATCAGTAACCTTTAAATGTTGTACACTACTTCACTTATGTTCTGAGTATAGCTAGTTTGTTGTGCCTGCTACATGTTTTGGGTATTTTTGCTTTTGTCAATTTAATTTGTATACAATTCGTTTGTACAACTTCTGTCCTGATCCTGAACATATTACGTGTAGTTTGAGTGTCCACACACTACTGCTCAATTATGCATTTTGTTATTGTTATTGTTCATATAAACATTTTGTTTTGTCATTGATCTTTTGACAGACGTCTCTAAGGACTTGAGATAATTGCAGTGTATATGAAATCATCAGTAATAGTATGATTGCTTTTATTTCCCAATGTTACACTTTTATCAATCATCACAACTAACTCCTCTGAGGCTAATATGTCAAGGGTTGTTAATAAATTCACTTTGTTATAAAAGAAGCTGGTATGTGTCAGCAACTCCCACTGTGCCTACAGACTTCAAACTAGCTAAATAAGTTAACGTTTTAACTCAGTCATAATTTTGGGAATGTAAATTAATGAGATGCTCTTGTGTAAACAAATTGTTTGGCAAACAAATTATACACTCAAAGCCCTTGGTCATGGGACACAGATCGTGCCACCTGGGTCATACTGCAGTCCTCAGGGTCTCGGGTGTTATGTAAACTAGTCTTTCTGCAAATGATCTGTCACTGCTCCATTGGGAATTGAAGGTTATGATTTATTCTGAGACGAGTGCTTAAATTTCAGATCAAAATCTTGGCATCGGATACAAGATGTCAGACTTACTAATCCTATTGCTGTCTGCTATTCTAATTGTAGATTGCACTTCAGTGGAGGCTAACGTCAACCTCTCAGTAAGGAAGTCTTGCTCACAGAGCGAAACAAAGTGTAAAGTATTTTCACAATGTTTGATCAACCCAACAGAATGCCTTACATCAAACACTGTCTTAAATTTCACGGAGGAACGTTATGAAATTAAAGAAGTGGCCAGTGATTTATTGACTATTAGTAATATCACAAATTTGACCATGAGAGGAAGAAATTCAACAATTCATTGCAGCGGCAGATTTGGCTTTGCTTTCCTTAACATTCGCAATATAACCTTCCTAGATCTGCAATTTGTGAAATGTGGAACAATAATGAGCAATAAAACTCAGTCGAGAGCGCATCTGACACGAGCAGAACGCTCACCGTTCTTTGCAAGCGATGGCATTAGTGTGGGCCTACTGTTTGGTAATATTGATGGAATTACATTTAATAACATTAACGTAATTCATAGCCTTGGATTTGGAGTGATCATCACGAACTCTAAATCAGTCCTCATTGCAAATTCAAATATTTCATACAGTAATTTTCAAGCCTTAAACTGCTACAAACTTAATCTATTAAATGGTTCCTGCTGTGACATGATGTACGGACGCGAAAATACTGTAGAAGATCACTCAAATTGCCAGGGAGGTAATCTGATGATAGTTAACACAGACAGCTGGTCATTTGGATCGGTTACAAGGACTGTAATTAGGAACACTGTCATCAGCTATGGAGTCAATTTAGATATTCAGCTTAGATTCAACGAAAATTATACTTACGCTTCAGGAGGTGTAAGTGTATTCATTAGCCATTCCAGCTACAGTGAATACGTGGAGATTGTGAGTTGCACTGTTAATAATAACATAGGCCAGAGTGGAGCCAATGGAGTATTCTATTTGCATGATAATATCCATTCACATTATCAGCTCAACTTAATTCGTACGAAGTTCAGCAACGGTAATGAAGGCTTCGAACATTTCACCAGGACAGCTCAAGCTGGTGGCATAACGATAATGTATGGATTCGTTGACAACAAATTGATAGCATTTGATCAGAACTCGGTAGACTACAAGAATATTTCTATAATACAGTGCACCTTCAGTGGCAATAATGCCTTCACTGCTGGAGCTCTTCTGTTTGACTCCTACATAGTCAGGAACAAAGAAATGAGAGCCAACTTGATTATGAGGAATTGCAATTTTAGCGACAATGTCGGTTATGACTCGATCGTGTCCGTGTATGGCAACACGGGTAACAGAGTTTACGAAGTAGTAATGGAAATGTTGGATGTTCACTTCAAGAACAACGGACTGCTACAGCAACCATCGCTTGCAGATCGTCTGATTGCCTACAGGCACCAGCCACATATTTCTACGCTACATATTCAGGGCATCAGGACGGTAACTTTTTATAATTTGCATGTACAGTTCAACTATTTGAGAGGAGCGAGTATTTCGCAGCTGTTAAGAGTGGCATTTGATGGCTCTCAGAACATTATATCTAACAATCGGGGAACTGAAGGAGGAGGCATGTGGCTGGCAAGTGCACCTCTAGAACTGAAGAATCCATATACAAAACTCCGTATTGAAAACAATACTGCTTCATTATCTGGAGGAGGTCTATACGTTAACGTGCCTGCCACAAGAAATTTATTTTGTTTCTTCAACATCTTAGCTTTCCTCTGTAATAGATTGCCTCGTTATTATCACAATCGAATAATTTTAAGGAACAATTCTGCATCTGTCTCAGGGAATTCAATTTACGGAGGCCAATTAGAAAAGTGCAATATTTTTGAATGCTATATGGGTGAAGATGCTGGATTGCCGATATTTCAATATCTCTTTGACATTCCATGGGATAACTCACCTTCAGAAGTGACATCTGATGTCGAGCAAGTTTGTTTCTGCTTCAACGAATGCCACAATTGCAGCTGGGATGTTGTGACCCTGAGCACTCACCCAGGGGGCACAATAAAAGTGCCGGTGGCTACCGTAGGTCAACTGGGAGGGACTAATCCCAGCATTGTGTTCAGTAGCGTCACCTCCGGAGAAGCAAGGATTGTTCAGAGTGAAGCTACACAGCAGACGGGCATTGAGTGCACATATCTAAACTATACCATTCATGGTTTAGAGGACGTTCAATTTGACATAACACTCACAGTACATCTTGCTAATGGCAACACTGCCAGCAAAGTTGCAAGAATTAACACAACAAAGTGCCCAAGAGGTTTTGAATTGGATAAAAATGTAGTTTGTGGCTGTAATAAATTCTTGCAAAAATTTGGACTGACATGTTCTCTTCAGTCTCTTACCTACAAGAAGCCAACGAAAGTGTGGATAGGGTACGATGATATCAACAATTTATTCATAGCACACAAAAATTGCCCACTTCAAAAGTGTAAGGATGGAATTTCTATAATAACTCCAGACAGACTAAATGTTCAGTGTGAGGATGGGTACTCAGGGGTCCTGTGTAGCTCTTGCAATCAAAACCTCAGTGTAATACTGGGGCAGAGAAGATGTCGCAAGTGTCCCAATTCATTCATCTTACTTGTTATTGTAATATTCATTGCTGCAGCTCCACTCTTAATTTTACTAATGCTTTATGGAGAACTGACGATAGACTTAGGATGGCTCGGTGGAGCCATCTTGTATGCCAATATTGTTCACATTCATCGCTCCATTTTCTTTCAGGGAGGAGACACAAATATAGCCACAGTCCTGGTTGCTTGGATGAATTTAGACTTGGGGATAGAAGTGTGTTTCTATAGAGGCTTGAGTTTGTATGTTTTGACTTGGCTTCAATTCCTGTTTCCAGTTTACTTGATCTTTCTGACTTTGCTCTTGGTGTACTTCAATTGGTACACTATGTGGGGTGCAAGACTAATTGGCAATAACATACTCAATGTCTTGGCAACTGTCATTCTACTTGCTTTCACAAAGTTTCTTAGAAACACAGCTGAAATATTGACATATACAACCCTGACTTACAGCTCCGGAGCACACCTGAAAGTGTGGCTGCTGGATGGATCTCTGACCTTCTTAGGTCACAAGCACCTTGGCCTTTTCTGTGCTGCTTTGCTAACTTCAGTTGTATTCATAATTCCTTTCATCTTTATCCTCATATTTGGGTATCCGTTGATGAAGAACAAGCAAGGCAAAATTATTGTGAAGTTAAAATTGCATCACTTACTTTGTGTCTACCTGAAACCATACAAAGTTAAATTTCGATGGTGGGTTGGAGCCACACTTCTGGTGCGCGTGTTTTTAATCTTAATATACCAGCTCAATATTCTAGGAAACCAAAGGCTGAATTTACTGATAATGGTCTCTATTGGAATTGTCATTCTCGGCATAATGTGGAACTTTGGTTCAATATATCGCAGTCCTATGGACATGCTATTAGAGACATTTTATACAGTCAATTTAGTGTTTCTATCAGGATGGAGTGAATACATTTTGAAATTGAGCAACAGTTCACAAAAGCAACTCATAGTCACCTACACCTTTGTTCCGTTAGCCCTACTGGTTACCATAGTGACAGTTATTTACCAGCTGTACAAGAAAATTTTAAGAAAGGTGAAGCACAAGAAAGCAGCTGAGAAGGGGGTCTTCTTAATGACGCTCATACGTAAAAGGCAGAAATTACAACAAGAAAAGCCCAATATAAGCCAAATAAGGGTTAATTTGGAAAGTCCTACAGAACCTACCACTACTTATATTAAAATTACAGACACTCATTAACATAAATATTGACTAATTAACATTGAAAAGAACACTCTCACACATATTGTATTGCCCTGATAAACACTAGTGTTGAAACTGTTGAAACTTTAATATACTGAACTACAAGTTATTCTGCATCCTAGACCCACAGGTAGGACCAGAACGGGAGTAGAGCAGTGCAGGTGTCTCAGCTCTGGCCACCCTTCCTCCAAAGTCGCTGTCACCAGTGAAATCCCACACAATGTCAAGTCCTGGTTAAACTTATTGAACACGTGGGAAATCTGAACTGAGGAGGGGAGTGGTTGACAATGATATACATGTAGTCTGTTTTCACAATCCATTCATGCACGTGTGAGGTAAAGGGTTTACATGTAAATGAATTGGGCAAGATATACACAACTGGGAATATCGCTCAACGTTTGGATAGGATTATAAACTAAGAAATAGAGTGTGAATTACATAGTAGTGAGGTAAAGTGTATGCATCACAATATTCATATGGTATAGAGCGAAAGGTCCATAACATAAGTCTAACAATTTAGCTAGATGGGTAGCTATTTAAATTAGTAGCTATAGCTAGTGGCTTTTAGCGGTAATCACTTGGCAAGGAATGCAAGCTTTGTTCTGGAAATAAAAAAAAAAGGAAGAAAAAAGTTACATAACAAGTCCTTAATCCAGTTTTCATGATTAGCCTATTCCTGAATGTTAGCCTGCTTGTAAAATATTCATGATCTGAGGGAGCAACACGTGGTGTATTCTATGATAGATATTTTCACTGCAATAGTTTACTCTGTTGGTAACTTGGTGTTGTAATATATTGGCTGTAACACTAGCTGTCTCTCTCCTTCCTTTCCCTCTGCTGACACTTAGCTGCTGCTTTGACTTTTTGTAGAGAAAGAACATAAATCTCAACATGATTTGTCCTTCTGAATTAAATTGCCTACATCGCTACCATTGTACTTAATACTTAATAATTTTACAGCAAACTTAGTTGGGTGGGGTGGGAGGTGGGAAGGCTTGGCCTTTTCAACACTCCCACTACTAAACATTTACCTCCCAACCTCAGCAACCCTTTACCTACTACTTAGACTACCAACCTTCACCTCGTTCCCGCACCAACCCCAAACTCACTCTGTCATTCACATTCAAGTATATAACTAGCTACTCCACGTACAATATTATTTATACCTTAAAAATTAAAAATTGTTTGTTGGATGTATTTAAAACGTGTATAAACGACAGTTTTGAAGCTCAGTGTGTGTGTGTGCTATGAAATTCACCACATGTGAAGGTCATGTAAGAAATGACACAATGGAATGTAAGCTCTGAGTAAGAATCTGAACGGTTCACTGTGAGTGGCTATGATTGGAAGTGAACAGGAGTCTGGGGAAGATGCACAATGTCCACCTCTGGAGTGCACTTCTTGTGGAGTTCTCTTAGTTCTGCAAATATTTCTTCGTCAGAGAGGCCAGTCTTAATAAAATAAACAAACCACAACAATAACATAAGTAGAGACTTTAAGTTTTGAGCACTTAAAACATACAAATAATAATAGTTAAATACATGGACACACAAACACATGTTTAGTGGCTATAAATGCCCTAGCTCTTGGGAAATGTTACAATCGTGCACATTAGTTAAGTTGATCCTCTCACCTTCACTGCAAACTTCAATGCTTGCTCAGCTTCCACAGGTCTCCTTGCCTACAAATTTGACAGACAGACAGACAGACAGACAGACAGATGAGTTGGGATCATTCCTTCTTTTCAATCATGTTTTATAATGTTAACAGGATACATAATACTTCTTATTGTAAAAACAAACAAAAAACAAAGCAAAAACAAACAAAAACAAACTGTAACCTGTCATCATTATAAAGAATAGAGTGGCAAAAATATCCAGGCCACACCCACCTACCTGGAGACAAACCATGGCAAGATACGCCCACACCTCTGGGTCTTGATTGTTGAGAATGTTAGCCTCACACAACGCCTCCTCCGCCTCCTCATATTGGCCCAGGCGATAACATGCCACACCCACTCCATGCCAAGTGAGTGCTGAGGGTGTGTGGCTACATGCACGTAGGTATGTTTCCTTGGCTCGAGAATACTGCATCAATAAATGCATGAGAGAAAAGATAAGTATTAGTACTATGAACTTACTTTGTAATCAGCGTAAATAAACCTATTATATATTTTTGCCTCTCAGTGTTAATCGCTATAAGGTTAATTGAAATGAAATGAATTGTCAACACCAGAGTATTTATCCCCTAACAATTGTTCTAATACAACACTTGTAATAGTTAGACTTCAGCCAAAGTAGAGTCTAGTATGTGTACTTGTGTATTGTGACTATTAATTAAACTTACTTCTACTTTAGCCCGAGTTGCTATCCAGCAAGCACTATTAGGAGGAAATGCTTAAACAAAAATATGGACTGATCTATCATATCTCAAGGAACAGCTTCATCACTATTTTGGACTTTTATTGGCTCACCGTAGAACTATTATCTATTATTTCTTTAATAAAATTCCGTATATGTACATCTTTCGGCAAAGCATGTCTTCTATTCCTAAGCAATACACTAGAATAGCTTTTGGAACCATTCATTTTAAATGGGAGGAATCGACCTGACTTGCCCCGCCCCAATCATGCAGGAGGTGCAGCTGCATTTCACATGCACTGTGTGATGATAAACAGGGTGCCATAGAGGCAGACAGTGAAGACTATTGACCTGGAGTGCATTCCTAACAGTGTTTAGGACTTTATTGAATGATGTCACTATATTAAGTCCATCTTAAGATATAGTGTCCCACGCCTTGAGGACAGGGATTATACTATACATAGTATTCCTCTAATTGCGTTGCCAGGAGTGGTTGCTATGCTATAAAATGGGAGCTGTACGTGTAAAGTGATCTACTCTATTTAGGGTCCCTCAGGCCATTGTTAGTAATACCCTTTGTGATTGGGCACTATATAGCTAGCCTAAAGCTTCTGGACCCTAAAACAGTAGCTCCCTCAAAGAGAGCGTCCAATTACTAGAAAATGATTCCCATTGAAGCCAGGGAAGCGAGTTTTTCCAAAGATTACTGTGGAACTTCATAGCACATGCATCAGTAAGGGTACACATATGGGGATATTCTTGAAAACCCTGTAATCAACACAGATGTTATGATATTGAAGCATGGTTTTAATAATTATTTGAAGCGAGCATATCTGATCCAATAAATAATTTGCAAGATGGTATATTGTGCCAGTTTGTACTCTGACCTCAGCTACTAGAGCTAGTGTCACACATGCTCGAGCCTACCTAGCCCGGGTCACCAAGTGTAGAGTTAACTTTTAATTGGAGATAAGAGATTGAACAATTGAAATGTAGCTATTCTAACCTGCTAGACTGAGCTACTGACAACATCAATATAAGTCATAGTCAAGATTGCAGTAAACAACTAATTAACACCAAACGTGTAAATAAACAATTCAACAGTTCATAACATGAATGGTTGCAGTGGGCTACTGTTAATTTTCCTCTACATCTGTCAGGACTGCCAGCTATGATTTTCTGTCAGGACTGCCAGCTCCAGCTCTTTTGGGAGAGGGGGGGGGGGGGGGGGGGGGCAGTCTCTGACATATAAATACTTATTTCTTTAATTGCCTTAGGCGTATGTGTAGGCCTAGCCTGGCACAAGTTACTTATGCTTACTCCACACGTTTGTTCCTTATTTGATTACAACCGTATTTTCCGCTAAAATGTTATTTGCTGCATTGGAATTGAAGATGAAACAAGCAATTAAACAATTGGTAGTAAACCCACCAGAATATACGTCTTTTTGAGTAAACACTACTACTAAATGAATGATAAAATTAGAGCGGTACTGGAATTGCTTTAAAATAGACTATCTTCCTTTAACTTGCTCTAGTCCCCTCGCCCGTTTCTGTCTGGACAACTTCCATCACCGCAACCAGAGGCAATACCGTCACAAGTCCAGAAATGGCAACTATCAGCAACTATGAAGTAGATGAAGGTGATCATTTTGAGAAACAAGAATCAAATTATTGCAAGGATGAATTCTGCGCGAAGAAGCACAATTATGAAGATGTTGATTTGAATATAAAAGAGGCGCCTTATAGCAAACCATCTTTCAACACTACTGCCTACTTGGATGGACAGCCATCACATATCAAGGAAGAAAGCCAACACAATTACGACAAAGTTGAAGATAAAAGTTATTCAAATGAGTACGTTAAGAATTGGCTATCCCATAGTGCAGACAGTCACGGGCAGGAACAAGGCCTGTACAGTAAACGTCAACCAAATGTACCACCAAACCAGGAGATTGACCTAAATCCTCCATCTTCTATTCCAGCGTATTCCAGAAATAATGAGAAAAATGCTACCAAGAAATACATCGTCTTTGATAAGATCAACCTCATGGTGGTTGCCATCTTCATATTGTATGTTGTCATCACTATTAACATGATAGTGAACTATGTACTCTATCAACATGATCACAATAAGTTACAGCGTCTTCATAGTCTAGTGAGTCAGAATAGAATAAACATTATGTCCTCCTAGTTGACTGATAAAGCATCTCATTGTATTATGTCATTGTTTAGAGCCACTTTAATGTCAGAACCTCACAATGCTGTTCCTATCAGAATTAGTCTTCAGTATATGTATGTCTTTTGTGCAAAACATAGAGATTACCACATACTGCTTGACATGGAGCACCAACAGTGCAAACCCTAACTACATAGCTACATAGCTATTACAAAATCATTCTCAAACCAAAAGAATAATTTATTTTGCATGTACCTAATCAGGTATCAATATAGTTTGTGCAATGAAAATGCTAAATATAAATGCCGTCTTCATCAGAGAAAGCTAAACCTGCAGAAACACTCTCTGGTAGATTCACTGTGAAACTCTAATTCCAGCACTCGGTTAGTATGTACTGTGCTAATGCTTTGTGCTCCTTCTAGATTCATTTCTTGTAATACAGTTTGTCCAGCAACAAGTACATATTGCATAGAGTGACATGTCTGACATCTCCCAACCCTCTATTGCCATTTCCAGAGAAAGAATGATGGAGTTGTCTTGTTCTCATTTATAAGAACAAATGAAATAAGAATAAGAAATGAAGAAAACAATAAAATGAAATAAGAGTTTGAAAATAAATGAAGTTGCTGTATAACTCCTCCCCCCACCCCAGAAACACCCTAGACTAACTGGTACAATCAGTAGATTTGCATTGAAAAGAACAAATAAAGTTGGAAAAAGCTTCTATTAAAAGGGCATACTACGTTAAAAGTTTTCCCATCGTGCACTAACTTGTAACCTCGGTGAGCCCCACCCCTCCGCTGTATTGAAATTTCTGGCTATGGGCCTGATAAGATAAAAAAAATAATAAAAAAATAAAAAAAAGACCTATGTATGCCTCAATGACCAAAGTCTCATGACCACACCCACATCATACTAGACCACACCCACAGTCATTGCGACTCACCATCTTGTGGGAGAGAAAGAGCTGTGCCAGTCTAATGTAGACCAGATGAACATTCTTTGGAGACTGAACGTAGTCTAGAGTTCTCTCGTATGCTTTCATAGCCTCGTCCTCGTTGCCAGACAGGAAGTGGGTGTGGCCTAACAGTGCCCACGGTTCACATTCCTATGAATAAGCATCAGTTGCAAAATCAAAGACTGCAAGTTAAAAAAAAAAATTCCACAAATTATAGAAACATACACCGCTAGTTAGAAAGATCTCAAGATGCACCAACAAGTTCCCTTTAGGAATACCTGAATGTTGATGACGATGGCCTGCTTGATGCAGGTCATAGCTTCCTCATACTGCTCCCGATATATCCTTAGCCGCGCCTCCGCCATTAAGTAGGCGTAGCACCTGTCATGCTCTCCTTTCAGAGAGGTCAAGGCGTGTGCCAGACTGATCTCCGCAAACTTGAGAGTGTGTATGTCCAGCAAGTAGGATGTCGTTTGGAGGAATATTCCAGTGGGGGTTGCCGTGGATCCAGCAGCTGGTGGCCCCTCCCCCTCCCCTGAGGCTGTTTCAGGTGATTCGTCGTTGATATCAGATTTGATAGTGGCAGCAGACTTCTGAGCAAGCTCTCCTGCTCTCTCTCCAGAGACATTCTGAATGTCTGGGAGATTGCTGCATGTCAAATACAACCACGACAGCAGGACAGACAAACTCAAGCTACATGTACTGAAGTAACTAACTTGTGGTTTCAATGATAATGAATAGCTGCTGTTGTTTTGTTATAACCCCAACTTATATTTTCCCTGATGCATACACATACAAACACACACACACATTTGCACACAATAATTCATACACATTAACATACACTTCAAACAAACACACATACACATGCTCACAACCATACTCACACACCACACACACATACACACTTGCATACATACACATTTATTCATACATACACATGCATGTACAACAATGAGCACATCATTCACTCTCCGTATATACACATAAGTCCCTCCCACCTGTCCCTCCCACCTGTCCCTCCCACCTGTCTCTCCCACCTGTCCCTCCCACCTGTCTCTCCCACCTGTCCCTCCCACCTGTTCTTCCTAGGTGCAGACAGTCCTCCAGACAGAGGTCCATCCCCAGCATTCCCTGGACCTCCAGCAGCAGACGGTGAACCCGGTCTGTTGTTAGCGCCAGTCTTAGCTCCGCCTTCCCCACCCAAATCATCTGACACATCTCTAGACATCACTTTAGACTGAATGCTGGCTGCACTGGGCATGCCCAGACCGGGCATACCCAGACCAGGCTTGCTGGACATGACAGATACCTTTGAGGAGGTGGAGGGATGCTTGGTGGAGGAGAGGTGTGACTTGTTGGTAAGAGAGATGTGTGAGGTCGGTATAGCAAGGAAGGTCTTGTTGTCTGGATCTTCAGTGCACTTGATGGCATCTTGGAAACACATCTCTTGCATTAGCTTATTACCAATCACCTCGTAGTACAGACCTGGAGTGTGTGTGTGTGTGTGTGTGTGTGCATTGATAATATGAATGTTACATGTGTTAGCATGTGTGCATGTGTATTATTCGAGTGTGTTTGTGTGCACATGTGTGTGTGTGTATATGTACACACCACGATGTGGAGGTTGGTAAGGGGTTTACACAACACTGAGGGCCGAAAGTACAATGAGAGCATAAATCCCATACCGACTGAACAGAGCTGGACTAAACTAATGTTTGATTGGATGGTTCAATTATTTACCTCCTAGGAGGTGGGTATGGAATATATTCAGCATGACTTAAGCACATTCTGATTAGACAATTTGAACGTACCATCATATGAGTATACTTTGTGTTTTTGTATGAATGAAAGATAAAAGTTATGATAATTAAATAATAATCCCCTGAGCTACAAAACTCTGAGTTTCCTACCTCTCATTGTCCAGGCAACCACATTCTTGGGGTCAGAGGTCGTTGCTAATTCAAACAGATCTTCCGCTTCAGAATACTTCTCACAGAGACAACAGCTCACACCCAGCAATAGAATACTGGCAAATAGAACACAGACAATTGCTCACACCCAGCAATAGAATAGAACACAGACAATAGTTCACACCTATACATAGAATACTGGCAAATAGAACACAGACAACTGCTCACACCCAGCAATAGAATACTGGCAAATAGAACACAGACAATTGCTCACACCCAGCAATAGAATAGAACACAGACAATAGTTCACACCTATACATAGAATACTGGCAAATAGAACACAGACAACTGCTCACACCCAGCAATAGAATACTGGCAAATAGAACACAGACAATGGTGCACATCTATAAATATAATACTGCAACTTTAACTCACGCTGGTATGTTAGTAATGTCTTTACAGACCGCTTCCCTCAGGCATTGCTCTGCTCTGTCGTAGTTGGAGATGAGGTAGCAGTAGACGGCGTAGTCATACCACACCTCACAGTTACTCTGCTGCGTCAAACTCACACGCTAACACACAGCAAATAAACCATCGTAATGTCACTGAATTTCCTAACATTGAGTCCATCAAATCAATAGTGCCACATGCAGTGAAAATATATTGTGAATTTGACTAAACTCCTCCCATTACATCTCCAAACATTTTATACATTCACCATCCCATAACTCAGATGGGTGTGTCCAGAATTGACCCAATAATAGCTGTGCAGTATTCCGCCTTGCAGTAATTTTCCCTGCAACTAGGTATAGTTAGCCTGTACTAAATGTTGGTGTATTTTAATTGCAAATGAGATTATAATGTTGTTGTTTGTGTGTGTGTGTGTGTGTTTGCATTTTGCATAAATAAACAGCCAAGTATAAAACATAATCATTAATTACATTGTGTACATGTCAGATAGCATGTGTCTGTATATTATTGTTGCAATACTTCACACCTGGCCATGCAGTAACTCCCATATATATTTGTTATACTCCGCTGCCTTACTTGCTTGTGGTAATGCTCGGCTAACTCATAGTCCTTGGCAGATTCTGCTTCAAATGCAAACAATTTGAAAAGGTCAGAGGTCAGGGGTGAAGGTACACTGGGTGGAGAGCCCACAATAGAAAATGCCTATTATAGAAAAATAACAAAACAACAGAAAAATAATAATAGCAGTAGCAGAATAACAATTTGCAGTTATAAATATAGATTAATCATTGAATACCGCAGAATATCACGAGTCTGTCGGCTAGCATTTACACGAGTGTAAATGCCACTGACAGATAGTGATATTCCCGTGGTATCCAATGATTAATCAATTTATTGTGTACTGGTCATGTGCGAATGGCATAGAAACCGAGTGGCTAATGTAATGGATGCTGCCAAGAAGTCTTTCAATTTTTTTTTATTCCGATGAAATCATTGAAAATCTTTTCTCTAATATTCGAGGTGGAGTAGAAAGGGAACATGAAAGGCAAGAAGTTCCGCCATCTTGTAGCATTGAGTGTGAACAATCATTTAGTCTTGACTATGAGGAATTACGGAAGTTTTTTGAAGAGCAGAAAATCTGTAATTCTCAAAATAAACCATTACCGGACTTCAGAACGTGGTAGCTATCATTCGTGCAAAGGGATAAATGAAAAGCGAAAAAATTGAGAATATTTCACCCAAGAATTAGACAGACTTCTCGCGGAGTGCAAGTGGTAGTCTGTATGAACCGAGCACTCTCATAGCTAGTAATAAAAAGTCTCTGCATTCATATGAAGCTATTTTATTTAACCAAATTAATGTAATTGGCACAGAATAGTATTGTAGAATTAGCAGATCCTCAGGGGACGCAATAAGCATAAAAATATAGCTTAGGGGGATGCAATAACTCCGGACTTCTCCTTTACTGTGGAATATTGCTGGAACACGATACTTTCCAAAATACATTTTCAATTCAACAGCAAAACCATGTGATTTTGATATTTGCATTTAAAACATGTCCCTCAAGGCACACAATTCATAAGTTGAATTCTACTCAATGATGAAGTACCAACAGCTTGAAATACACTTCACTCGTTCAATAACTGAACACGACTTTTAAATATGTGAAGGAAAAGCCACTTGGAGTTTGTCCTTGTGTGTGTGTGTGTGTGTGTGTGTGTGTGTGTGCGCATATGTGTATGTGTGTGCATGCGCGTATGTGTATGTGTGTGCGCGCGCGTATGTGTATGTGTGTGTGTGCATTGTGTATGTGTATGCGTGTGTGTGCATGTGTACTAAGCATGCTGGTCACCCAGTGCTGCACCTTCTTGAGTCCATCATGCATTTTGTCCACTAGGAAGATGTACAGCTTTGAGAGAAACTTGTGCATCTGCAGACGATCCTCTGGTCCTGGTATTTCACTCAGATACTTCTCACGAACTATCTTCACCACAGATCTCTGCAATTACATACATACATACACATACATACATACCCACATACATACATACATAACATATACATACATATACATACATACACACATACATACATGCATACATACTTACATACATACATACGCACAGAGAGACTGACAGATTCAAATGTACATAGTGAATTTTGAAAGTGTTAAAAAAATAGCAAGAACGATTAATTGTTCAAATCATAATTATAGTGAACTTTAGAGGTTAGAGAATGGCATCTGTTGATGCTTTATCTCACTGGAAACACACACACACACACACACACTATACCATCATGTGAAATTAATGCCATCAGAACCTTTTATGAGCAAAGTAGTTCAACTTTACAACCTCGCATATTTTTTTAAAATGAGCTGAGATTTTTTTTTTTTAGTAAGCTCTAAATGCAGAGAAAGTCATCTATCTGTACATAAAAACCATCACATCTACACACGATAGCATACCTTTAGTTCTTCCTTGAGACCTTGGTACTTGCCAGTGGAGTTGAGGTAGTATATAAACTTACGCTGTCTGTGTATAAAACAATTACAATCACAATAACTAGTGATGTGCTTGAGCACAAATGGCGAGCGAGCCTAAAGACTATACTATTTTTATATGAATGATTTTGACTTCTAACACTGAAGCTACTGAAAATAAGGTCCAGTTTTTAAATTTCGCATACAAGGTAAAGGGATTTCAGTGCCATAGTAACAACTCTCTGCAACTGCTTGAATTGAAGGAAAAAAACAACAACAAAACAATACACGTTATTTAAAAGTTTTCTTTGTGATATTCTTTAGGTTGTAACACACAATGCTTTGACACAACTGGACATGCACCTACACAGACTTCGCAGTAGTCTAGTGGACAATGTATTTTCAAGTAAATACTGTTGCGCACGGCTTATAACCATGACAAAGAGCGCATTGACTTACCACCGCCACTAACTCGAATAGAAAAGGAAGTCCCTTAAGTTTTCAAGTTGTAACTGCACCCACAAAAGAATTCAAAACGGTAAACAATTCAATTTCTAGGGTGATACGGATACTGATCGATAAACCAGAGGATTCTGTTTAGTGCAATTTGGGACGGGGTCAACCACATAACTAACACATAAACGCGAGGGTCAAAGTACAAAATGACATACATACGTCCATACATATATACAAATAAATAAACATCCCCGATTTTCGATTGTGTTACCCCTGTAAGTGTCTCGCTTGCTACGCTCGCTCGCCAAATACATTAATTTAATATAACAGTAAAGGCGGGCAATAAATATTGTGAATTAGTGCACAATAATATTATAATAACATTGGCACACCTTTCTTCAATACTGTCGCCGTCATGACCGCTACCGTTGTCATGGTTACAGACTTGTCTGTACTCCGTGACCAGCTGTGAGGCCAGAGTGGAGGTGTGCTCCTGGAACTGTGCCACCACATGCTCCACCCCTCCCTCCCACGGGGGCAGCGCTGAACGAGATGGAACATACGACTTCACTCTGAATGCACACACACACACACACACAAGTCAGTACATGAGTCCGTGACATGGAAGGGAAGGAAAGGGGCGGGGATGCTCTTCGTTTTCCCCTGCCCCCCCTCCCCTCCATACAGAATTGTTCCCTCTCTCACTTCCTCACTCCTCTCACTTGCTCCTCTCACTCCTCTCACTTCCTCACTCCTCTCACTTCCTCACTCCTCTCACTTCTCACTTCCTCACTCCTCTCATCACTCCTCTCACTTCCTCACTCCTCTCACTTCTCTCACTCCTCACTCCTCTCACTCCTCTCACTTCTCTCACTCCTCTCACTCCTCGCTCACTCGCTCACCAAGTAAAGATAAATTACCACTTGCCTTGTTGCTAGTACAGACATGGGTCTTTTAGGAATGAGGGGCGCGTCCAGTTGCAGCTCCAGGAACACGTAAGCCTTGGCATCCTCGTAAGCGTCTCCCTCTTTCTTTACACCCTCAGCTGGAACACCTGCACCTTCGTCTCCCGACCCCGCCTCATTGTTGCCGGGGGCAACAGAAGAGTTGGGTTTGCTAGCAGCAGCTGTCTTCTTGTTAGTGTCCTCCAGGTCAGACACTGACCCCAGAGTGGGGAGCTGAGATGAGCCAGTCTATAGGGGATTATGGTGTGAGGCGAATACAATATTCAGAGAAATGAAGACCTCACATTACCAGGCACTACACAGAGAGTGCTTGTACAGTTGGACATTTTAATATGATATATTGCTACTTTCAATGCAGTCTGAACTAATCTATTCATAGCTACTGGTATGATGGGGCAGTGCCTATCTGCACAATAATCACTAAATCAAGTATGCAATTTTTGTTGGAAGCAATTCTGGGTGAGGTCATTTATTTCTCTATTAGTGTGACTGTGAAAACCAAGTACAACAAGGTACACGTAATTGTCAGGAAAATATCAATTTAATTCTCAGGTAGATTGAATAGTTAGGTCTCGTACATCAGTAACGGTCAAACCTACCACTATAGGTGTGAAAGTGCAAAACAAATTCATTGATGGGGCCTGTGTTGTGCCCAATTTTCCTGTGCATGGTCTCGTATTTTTTTAGTGAAATAAATTTTTAGAATGTATACGTAATCAAGGACCACTGGCAAGTATGTATGTACGTCAATGAATGGACATTATGTGCAAATTCTTCAAACTTACATATACCATGCATGCTTGATTACATATATTCTTTACCTTGGTCTTCACATCAGCATCGTTATAAGCATACACGGCGAAAGCCCCACTGACGGTACACGTGCCGGGATAGAGCAGAGGTGAGAGGTCAAGGTACGCCACTCCATGATGGGACAGCACTGGCTCAGCTTCGAGGTTCTTCTTGCCCATGCGACTGCCCGCACCTGCCGCCGTGGGAACAGTGAACCTGCCCACCTCCATGGGCACAAGGGGGTTCTTGGATAACTGTTCAGTTGAAAATACATACTTTGTGATTAATTTCAGAGTGACAATGATCAGGAATGAATGATTAGTGATACGATTCTCCTGAAAGTGTTGAAATAATGAGAATTATTTACCACAAACCACTGGGTTCCCCTGGGCTGCTATGTTCCCAGCCGATCAGGTCTTTCATGTGACCAAAACCTGTTCATTCCCCAATCACAGTTTTCACTGCAAAACACTCTTGCCACAAAATTCCAAGTACACAACTTTAACTGTGACTACATGTACTGTAGAGTGGAATGAGGCAAGCAAAGCATAACATTGTCAGTACATGTGCTGAATGCCTTTCAAGTGGGATGGACAACACTTCCAGGTCTACAAGTAATGGCTACTGAGATAAATGGAGAAAGAGTTTATTGCCTTGGAAAGACTATCTATATTTGTATACCAGAACTCCATTCAATAGTAGCCAAATTGAAAAATAAATTGGGGGTAGTCGTTTCTACGCTAAGTTATGAAGAGTTGTACTGTCATCTGTAGCATACCTGGGTTAGGAGAGCCATATTGGACTCGTGGCATAGCCACACCCTCTGAATCGTGTTCCAGCTCACACGAGGTCTGTCTCCCTCTATACTCTCCCTCCACCCGGCCTGCTCACGAGAATGCCACGCCCCAGACTCCGCCTCTAAAGGCTGTGGCTCCATCTTAGCAGCCTTGGCTGCTTCCCCTAATATTGTACCGGGCCACTTCCAGTGGGTGGGGAGAGAGGTGTGGTCTTTGGATGGGGCCGGTTGGAGCATGCCCATTGGAAATGTGAATGAGATGGGAGGGGCTGCGGACGTGGGGGAAAAGGAGGAGAGAGGGAGCGAAGCTGTGAAGGTGTGAGATGAGGGAGCATGTTGGAGGCTGTCAGGCAGGGAGTGGAGAGAACGGAGACGCATTGTGAGGATATTGCTGAAAAGAAAGAGGATGGAAACAATTGAATTATGGGATGGTCTGTTTATCGTGAAGAACATTAGTAAAGCTCCCGTATATTAAATATGTTTTAAGAATGAACATAACTATTGTCCACTAAGCTGTAATTCCTTGCATTTAAAGGATAATGAACATCCCAATCTGTGTGGGCGTGGCTTCACTCACCTTTCAGTCATTCTGAAGTCACTGTGAGCTGCAACTTCCACCTCCAATGTAGACTAGATTAACAACACAACAAAGTTCGTTATAAATGATTCTCTTTCACTAGCCCAAGCTAAAGCATAGTTATATATCAGTAGCCCTAACACTAGACTGGTAACACTAACACTTGAGCAGAGTTACATTACAGCTAAGCATAGCTATATACCAGTAGTCCTAACACTAGACTGGTAACACTAACACTTGAGCAGAGTTACATTACAGCTAAGCATAGCTATATACCAGTAGTCCTAACACTAGACTGGTAACACTAACACTTGAGCAGAGTTACATTACAGCTAAGTAGCTTATTTGAAACCCAAACACATTATGTAGATACCACAAATAACATATTCTAAATTGGCAATGTATGCTAAAAATCAGAAGTCCTTGAAATGATAGTCAATAATATGGGATAGTATTTGACCCTTGCTGGAATACCATGCTACATATAACCCAGCATGAGCATAGAACTTGGCCTGTACAATGGTCTGATCAAATATGCTATCAACAGTAAAACAAAAAAAAAACCGCTCCGAGACTCGGCAAGCTTTAGAGTTTTGTACAAAGCACGTTTCTGTGAAAAAGTTTATTATGACTGAACATTTTAATAGACAATGTATTACATACATTAACTGTACCCTCCACTCACCTTCTTGACCCCCTCACCTTCTTGACCCCTCACCTTCTTGACCCCTCACCTTCTTGACCCCTCACCTTCTTGACCCCCTCACCTTCTTGACCCCTCACCTTCTTGACCCCCTCACCTTCTTGTATCCTTACCTTCTTGTCCTCTGTGAGAGCATTGAGTAGATATGCATTGCCTTCCACGTTCAGACACGGATGCATCGTCAGTTCACACGTACCATGCCCATGCCCAGAAGGTGTGGCCGATTCAGAAATGGAGGGTGTGCCCATCACATAAGGGAGGAGGTCAAGGCTAGTCTGACAAAGGAGGCGTGTCTTCTCATCCTTGTGCTTCTTGTCTTTCAGTTGCAGTTCCGAGAAGCTGACTATAACATTTTATATAAACACTTTACTAACTATGAATCTCATTTCAATGCACCATCGTGACTGTGCACAGGAAAACTAGGCAAAACACAGCGTGGGTAAATATTGGGAAAATATCGAAAAATTGTATAAAAGAAGCTTGCAGATTGAAATGGTTGGGTCCTGTATGTCAGTGATGGTGAAAGCTACAGTTATAAATTGTGGAGTGCTGAACATCTACATGCTGACAAACTTGTAAGTGAAAAAACAAATTCTTGACGGGGTCCTCATTGCGACCAATTTTCCTGTGCACGGTCAAATAGAGCGGCAGTGTAAAATTATAATCTTTCTTAATTACGTACCTGTAACAGTCTAACCCCTGTAGCCATCTATATAATAATACGCTTGTGTGTCAGTAACGATGATGATGGTGTGTCTATTCATGAATAATTCATGAACTTAAACAGTCTGGTAAAGCATTGAACACTTGAATGGGTAAAGCATCGTCACCACGTTCAGTAGAAGGCAATTATTTAATTGTAACTGAAAAGTGGGTGGAATAGCAATAGGTGAGGGAAGGCAGTGTAAGTTTCGAAAAGGAAGGCTTCGAAAAGGAAGGCGAAAGTACGAAAGAGAAGGCAAAAAGGTGATTAAAACAGGTGGAGTCTGTGAGGAAAGGCAGCGTAGGTTTAAAAAAGGAAGGCGAAAGTATGACGAAGGAAAACGTTTCGCAAAGCCTAAATCAACAATCACATGATAGAAGGACAGGGGGATTCAGAAGCAGGTGAGATAGACAAAGCAAAAGGAGACTCCATGACCCAAGAAGAAGAGCTGAAGAAAGGAAAGGAGGGAAATAAGAAAAGCCAAGATACTTCAACAAAAGAGCAGGAGAGGGAAACTGATGTAGCCTCAATGGTAGAGAATGATAACATTGAATAAAAATAACTTACGCTACTGCATTCTTACTTTGCAATATGTCAAGTGCCACTGTGCGGTGGGGTACTTGCTAGTTCCAATTTAAAAAAAATTAATGTGCAATATGCCCTTAGGCATGTGCAAGAACGGAATCATTTGATTCTCCTGGTAAATAGTTGATTCAACATACTAATAACTCACTGAGTAATGGATGCATGACCACATCAGACAGCATATTGCTGGAGTTCTTGTCAAAAGACAAACACAGTTCCTGGTGAACATCCCACACTCTCACAGCCGTCGGCACTGCCACGCTTCCCTGACTCTTGGCTGCTTTGGCTCCTTTTCCTTTGCCTCCACTCTTGTCTTTCTTATCCTCAGACTTGCTGCCTGCTCTCTCTCTCTGATCCATACCCTCAGGTGTACCAGCACTCACAGGCAAGCGGCCATCCTCTCCTTCATCAATGGGTCCCAGTCTGTTGGCGGCCGCCTCCCCGTCCTGTTTGGGGTGGAGCTTGTCCCCTTCAATCAAGACTCTGTTACCAATGGTGACCCGCAATAAGACATCAGCTTTGTCATTACTGGTTGGAATCTACAATAGAGAAATGATGTGTCAAAATTATTGGATTAGTCTGGCAACCTTGACACACTCAGAAAAGAAGTTAATACAAATACAATTCTCTCTTAAAAAATAAGTATAGAAGAAGGAACCCAGAATATTTACATCTAGCTAATTTGATTTTTTCCTCTTGAATCTGAGCTGCCCTCTGGACAGCAAATTGGGTATTTTATTTCAAGGTTTAAAACATAATCCAAAAAATATTCCTCAGCCTTTAGACTATGCCAATAGAAATGACTTGAATATAGCAGGGCCATTGCTGATGGCTACAATGTGCTGACAAGATCTTGACAATTTCAGACTTTAAAAAAAAATTAGGCTATATTTGGCATTTGAACCCAGGGTTACTTTCTTAATGTACCAATTACAAAGCAGAAAATAAAAGAAGTGGATGGAATTACTAAAGTATCATTTTTGGAAATTACAACTTGTTAAATAAATTATATAGTAATAGACTATTTTTAATGGGCAGTGGCACTATTTAATAACTGCTGCACAGAAATATATTTTAGAAAAAACCCACCTCATATTGTGGCTATGTGCACCAAATCTAATCCACGTACGTAACTATAGTTGATGGGTCAGCTTGTAGCTTAATTAGTCAATGTTGTAAATATTTAAACTTATGTAGATTGAGGTAGAACCTTTACTCACCCACCCACAATCATTTGACCACTAATCCCAGCATTACATAAATTATCTCCCCATAATCCAGCTACTGCTTATTTTTTTAAAACGAATCTGTACTAGTCATTGTGAAACTTGACAATGTTGCCAGTGTTGCAAAAGGAATACCTTAAGGATGCTTGCAAAGCCTGGGCTAACTCACTTGTGTTTTAACACTAACTGAGTGTGCACACTCTACTGAGTGTGTGTAAGAGAGCTTTGAGATGATTCATTAGTAAGTACAATAACTTCACCATTACAGATTTAGATTGTAGTAGCTGACCTTCCGCCTAAGCCTCAGAACGCACGACGTAATCTTATCTACTATCTCTACAAATCAAGTCGACCAACCTGATTCTTCCAGTTTTTTAAAGTCACTTTCACTTCGCCACAGCAAGCCATTTCTCCTCTACAAACTTGTTGCCAATAGCAACCTGCTTGGACGTTCGACGACCCTGTACATTATTTAAGGTAATGGACGCTGCTACACTAAGGCGGGAGTTAGCAGCGTAATTAAGCGCGAGCGTAGCTAAACCTAGCACTTAAGTTTAACGATCAATACCGGGAATGAAATTTATTTATTTTTTTTTTTATAGAAGGCCTACCCACGTGGACTTACAAATTGTTCATTTTTGGATCTGCAGAACTGCTACTGGGTAGTTTATTCCTGGAGTACACTTAGCATGGATCCTACTGCTGTTCAAAATAACGTGGCAGTAAGTGAAGAAGACGAGAAGGCCGCTGAAGAGCTCAAGAATAAAGCCAACGACTACTTCAAAGGTGCGCCATTCTGTGAGAGTGTTAGTTGGAGCATTGGTCGCCGCTGTAAGATTTTGCAGGGGTGACCACTTTGGGTTTCTGGAGTTTTATGTTGTGCATAGTGGGTGGGTCCTCTCACAATGGTGAAGTGTGAAAGACTGTCTAGTTCACAGCTACTTAAAGTAGCTGAGGCTAACATTTAAGAGAGTTTGTGGCTAGTGGTGTGGCTTCCTGCCTACTGGATGTGACCAATTGTCAATAGGGATGTTGTATGGAAACTGTTAATAAGGGGTGGGGCTTCCTGGCCACCATTTTTGTTTGGCAAAGGCACCCCCGTGCCTAGTATGAGGAGTTCTAAGGACAAATACTTATTGTAGCTGAACAGTGTGATGTCTTGGATTGGAAGTAATGATGTTTGCAGTATTAACTCCTAGCTCTCTAATACTAATACGAATATTATACAATATTGCTACCTGTCATAGAGTGATCAGAATAGATCCTGTCATAATCTGATTGATGTGTGTCCAATTTTTTCTATTATTTCTTGCCAGCCATTTTTCTCGCACATTAGTATAAAGCAGTTCTGCCTAGCAGTATAAATAGCTAGCTATAGGTAGGTATGTAAGTAGTAGTGATTCAGCTAGCTTGTTAGCGAGATTATTTATTAATTCCTACATCTTTGGAGTAATTGTCACACTAACTTGATATCGTGAGGATTAATTCCTCTGGATGATTACCTAGCTCAATTCGAGTGCTCATTCAACAGCACAACAGGACACGTACAGTTATTATTGTGTCTTGCTCATCCATACGGCGGACAGAAAGCTCTGCCTCTCGTTGTGTGCATTCTCACAGCATCCCCTGTACTTTGTTAAGAAGTGCTTGTGCTCACTATTCAATTTTTCTTTGTGTTTATTTATTTTACTGGTTTAAATTATTTATTTTTTAATGTTGCAGTATCTGTTACCAAGCATAGCAATCTGGTTCAGGTTGATTGTAATGATTCGTGGGAAGACTAAAACCATCAAATTATTCATTCAATTTTTAAAACAATACATTTGGGTGAGACGAATCTAAGTTCTGGTGAGTGTTGCTGGGGGTTGAAGATATGACTCTGTGATTGTCGTAAATGGATCAACGGATGAGTGGGGAGTGGGTAGAAGTTTGTCTGTAATGAACCTCCTGTGTGTTATTCAGAAGTTTCGGCTCGTAGCCATTGCTTGCTCTGTTGTAATCTCATTACTGGTCTCAGATAGCATAAGATGGAGTTGTGTCAGGGTTTCATGAAGACTATGGGAGCCCTGGGACCCCCTTCCTCCCAAATTTTTTTTATCCCGGCTTGTCAATGTAAGATGCAAAAGGTTTATGGCATTACTCTAAGGTTAGTTTGTGTAAAAAAATGTCCAACACTCCTTCAAAATCAACACTTAATAGTTCTAGTCTTTCACTTTATGTGCATTTCAAGCCACTAATTATGAAGCTTTGATGCCCTAGTCAGTTTTTTTGGCTACAAAATCTCCCCCAGCGATAAATCCTGTATGACTCCGTGGTGTTGTTGTGTTTGTTTCTTCAGCTAAGAACTACGAGGAGGCCATCAGTTATTACAGTCGCGCCATAGCTGTCAACCCACACGTGGCCACTTACTATGGCAACCGCAGCTTCGCGTACTTGAAGGTGGAGAGCTACGGGTACGCACTTAATGACGCCACCAAAGCCCTGGAGCTGGACAACAAGTACATCAAGGTGGGTGTGGTTTTGGGGTTGCCATGGCAGCCGGCAATGCCATTGCTGTCGGTGGGATGAAATTGAAAAGTGAATACACACGTGCACACACACATACACTTTTTGTTTAACTCCTTTGAGCATCGATTCTTAGGTTCAATGGATTGAGTTGAGTCCCTCCAAGTTTGATAACCTGTATCTTCTGATTTACGCTAGAATACTATGTTGTTTTTTCATTTATAGTTCTATTTTACATGAGAATGATTTGCACTGTATTGGACTCGAGTGATGAAAGCTGGGATTTGATTAGATCATTACATTTGAGTAGATTTTCCCCCCAGAATTCACTGGAATGTTAAGCAAGTTGAGGGTTTGTGTCTGTTGGAGTTGTTAACCTTCAGTACATGTGCGTGAGAGGGTTATAGCAGTAGTCCTGTCTGCCTGTCATGCTCTGGTTTGTAGATTACTGACAATAGGGATGAACTTACTCGGAACGACCATTTAAGACCTTTTATTGTGTTACCTTCTTTTTTTTTAATTTCGGGCGATTTTTGAGAAAACGCAAAGCTGTCAGCTCTGCATAGGTTCTAGCTTTTGTGGGTAATGCTCCCTATAGTCACGTCGTAATCACGTGAGCAAATAATTTCTTGCTGCCTGTGGTTGTTTTGCTTAATGCTGGGAAGTTAATGGAGTGCTGGAAGTGGAGTTTCATGTTTAAATATAATATACCGGTGAGTGTTTCTTCTCTTGCATGTTCAGCTTCTTCTCTTATGAAGACAGCGGTTACATATACCATTTCATTGCTCGATCTATATTGATGCCCGATTATAATAGCTAATAAATTATTCTTTTGGTCTGAGATAATTTTGGTAGTAGCTAGTTAGTGTATAGTAGCGCTGAAGGTTCACACCTTTGGTGCATCATTATAGTAGTAGTATAATTCCAGCTGTTTCTAATACATCTTTTAATGCAGCTTATATCATTAACTTTCTTACCGAAGTCTTCAAGTTGAAATTAATTTTTATGGAGGTTTAATTGGAGGAAAACTGCTGTACTTCAGCCTGGAATGACTGAATCATTAATAATAATAGTAATAATAATAATAACAACAACAACAACAACAACAACAACAACTATTGGTGATGATGATAATTATGATTATTGTTATAGTAGGTGGTATTAATTACATAATTATTAAGTCACCCATTTTACATATGTGCGTTGCCAGGGTTACTATCGCCGTGCCAGTGCTAACATGGCAGTGGGCAAATTCAAGCTGGCCTTGAAGGATTATGAAGCTGTGAAGACAGCTAGACCCAGAGACAAGGACGCTCTTACCAAATACACAGAGTGCAACAAGATAGTGCGCAGACTAGCCTTTGAGAAAGCCATTTCAGTCGGGGACACTAAGAAGCCCTCTGAGACCATTGACCTGGAATCCATGGGTAAGGAAGTGAGAACACTGAGGTGGGTGTGGTTAAAGGTGTGCTTAGCTGGACTCATTTCATTCTACTCAAGATAATGAGGACTTCTAGTTCATCACTAAATAGTTCAAGAAGACTTGAAATTTAAATACTGATGCCAACTTTGTAATGCAACTGGCACTTTAACGCATGTTACTCTGGGCCTGCTTAGTTATAGACAGCAATTTAGGCTAGAGGGAGAAAACAGGAGTATTAGTGGGTAAGGGATGTCAGATTAGATGTGTACACTTGCTGCAATGTACAAACGAATCAACTAAGAGTTAAAACTTGTCTGATTATTGTATTCACCTAATCGTGAGTATGTGCAGGGGATTACATAGATAAGGAATTGGCAAGAGGGGGGAGGGGTTCCATGTAAGAGTAGAGATTGAGTCATGTGACCTCGAGTTATGGCAGTGTGCACTGTCTGTCTCAACATGTTTGCATACTTGCATGTATGAGTGTGTGTGTGATCAATGTATGCTTGTTTGTGTGCATGCGTGTGGTTGTGTTGTGTGTGTGTGTGTGTGTGTATACATGCGTGTGGTTGTGTGTGTGTGTGTGTATACATATGCGTGTGGTTATGTGTGTGTGTGGTGAGTGTAGTTGTAGAAGACAAGTATGCAGGCCCAAGACTAGATGATGAGATAGATGAAGAGTTTATGAAGGAGCTTATGCAATGGCAGAAAGATCTGAAGAATCTTCACAAAAAGTATGCATTTAAGGTAAGAAAGTATGTACTCAGAAGTTACATCAGCTTCAGACTGAGGCTAGTGACTGCTGCAGGGCATGTTGTATTACTAGCAGTGAAGCTTGTGCCTTTCACCCGCAAGCGTAGTCATTTGACCACACCCCTGGGCACACCCACTTTTAAAGTTGTTAAAGGCAGCTAACTTTTTGAGGCTATATTAACTATTTAACCTGGAGAAAAAAAAGGTTTGAGTTAAGTTAATGGGTGTTGACTATGTTTATTTTCCTGTCATGTACAGGCACTGTTACAACTAATTGTGTTGTTAAGTTTTGTTTTTGTTGTTATTTGCAGCTGGTGTTGAAGGCCCTGGAGGTAATGAGAGAACTCCCAAGTCTTGTGGACATCACTATACCAGAGGTGAGAATTGAATTATGGCATGTGATAGTGATCCTTTACCAGATTGATGCATCTTTATTATACACTGTGCTCAACAATAGTGTGTGTTTGATGCTGCATAATGTGTGTGTGTGTGTGTGTGTGTGTGTGTGTGTGTGTGTGTATGACAGTGTAATAAGTTCACAGTGTGTGGAGATATTCATGGACAATATTATGATCTGCTCAATATATTTGAGTTGAATGGACTTCCGTCTCCTAGCAACCCTTATGTATCCTTAGAATCCTTTTTTTCCTTCTACCTTACATTATTGTACACAGTATTAAATTGTGTGGGTGTTGTCCAACCAGTTAACAGAGAGGTAATGACTTCTTATAGTTGTCTGTCAGTTCTTAAGCCACACCCTTAACTGCCACACCCATAGCTGTTCAATGGAGACTTTGTAGATCGAGGTTCTTTCTCTGTGGAGGTCATCCTCACTCTACTAGGGTTCAGAGTTCTCTATCCAGGTCATTTCTACATGTCTAGAGGTGAGTGAGTGAGTGACTGTCGTTATGGTAACCTGTTGACCTTCACTAATCCACTAAATTACATGTTTATATCTTGTGTGTTTAATTGTGTTTTCTCCTCTGTTTTTTCACGGATACATTTTTATTAAATAGGATCTTGTAGGTCATTGCACTTACCTGGGCTTCCTCTCCCTCTCCTCCCTTACTCCCTCTCCTCCCTCCCTCTCCTCCCTCCCTCTCCTCCCTCCTCTCCCCCTCCCTCCTTCATCAACAATGTTTCTTGAGAACATCCTGCACTCGGATTAAATTTCCGTAGCGACTTTTGGCTTTAAAGTCATATCGTGCAATTTTGTGTGTTTCTTTGTCAATTTTCTGCATTGTACGTATGTGTGTGAATGAATATTATTCTGTTGTCAAGGCAACCACGAGAGTGAGCACCTGAACACGATGTACGGGTTTGAAGGTGAAGTAAAAGCCAAGTACAGTGGACTCATGATGAACTTGTTCTCTGAAGTCTTCAACTGGCTCCCTCTAGCTCACTGCATAGAAGGGAAAATACTGGTGGGTGGGTGGGGCAGTGGGTGTGGTCTAGTGAGATGGGGCGGTTATAGGGGGAAAGAATTAGAGATAAAAAAGGATTGCTAACCAACTATGTCCTAACTTCATGAGGTAGAATGTCTTACTTATCTTTTTAAATGATGATTCAGTTATTCTTGGCTGAAATAATTATTAGCGAGCGTAGCGAGCGAGACACTTACAGGGGTAACACAATTCAAAATCGGGGATGTTTGTTTATTTATTTGTATATATGTTTGGACGTACGTATGTCATTTTGTACTTTGACCCTCGCATTTTTGTGTTAGTTATGTGGTCGACCCCGTCCCAAATTGCACTAAACAGAATCCTCTGGTTTATCGATCAGTACCCGTATCACCCTAGAAATTGAATTGTTTACTGTTTTGAATTCTTTTGCGGGTGCAGTTAAAATTTGAAAACTTAAGGGACTTCCATTTCTTCGAGTTAGTGGCGGTGGTAAGTCAATGCGCTCTTTGTCATGGTTATAAGCCGTGCGCAACAGTATTTACTTGAAAATACATTGTCCACTAGACTACTGCGAAGGTAAGTCTGTGTAGGTGCATGTCCAGTTGTGTCAAAGCATTGTGGTTACAACCACTACTTAGCTAAAGAATATCACAAAGAAAACTTTTAAATAACGTGTTTTGTTGTTGTTTTTTTCCCCTTCAATTCAAGCAGTTGCAGAGAGTTGTTACTATGGCACTGAAATCCCTTTACCGTGTATGCGAAATTTAAAAACTGGACCTTATTTTCAGTAGCTTCAGTGTTAGAAGTCAAAATCATTCATATAAAAATAGTATAGTCTTTAGGCTCGCTCGCCATTTGTGCTCAAGCACATCACTAGTAATAGTGGTAAATTTTATCTTTCTAACAGCCAATATTATGTTCAAGCATTGTTGGCTGTTAGGATGGGAAATATTGCTCTAGCTATATTTATATTGTACCTCGCCACACAGTGACACTTGATGACTAACTCTTGCAAGGACTGCAGTAACACAAGATATTGTATCTGTTTGTTATTGTCTTCAACCTCTTGGTTGAGTTGCGTCAGTCCACCCACTTCTTCTCACTTACTTTTCTTGCTTGACCATGTATTCATAAATATGCACTCCATCGCCGCCTGTTGTTGCTGATGATCCTTTACCAAACAGCTTAGCTATGAATATACACATCGTTGTCGTTTTTTTTCTTGACCCACGTATTCATGAACACACACCCCCACTGTTGTCACTAAATACGTGTTACCAACCCATTAATGACGGTGCTTTGCCAAGCCAGCTCAGCTAACGAATTAGTCATGAATACACACTGTTGCTGACAGACAAGAGTATAATTAAATAGATACTCAACTATCAATAGTGAGCGAGGGAGATGTATCTATCATCTAGAATTCGCTTTAGTACTGTGTTGTCATGTCGAGGTAATCTATGCATATTTAGTGTAATGTGGGTATGGTTTAGGTGAATCATGGCGTGTTATGTAATGTGGGTGTGGTTTACAGAGCTAAAAATAGCATGCAGACATCGGTCAATTACCGTACAAAACTTGATTTGGACCGCACAATCAATGATATGCATGGTCATTGTGTCCGGCCAAAATGTGTTGCATCAAAAAGAACCAGAAATAAAGTTTTCTCACTCGCTGGGAATACGCGACACGGGCGCCTGGAAGCAATAATTAAGTCGGTCGAGTGATCCTTCCGATTGTGCTGAATCAGCAATTTCATTTCTTCAGAAATTGGGAGTTCGTATTGCGTGCGCGGAGTCGTTTGCTACCTTTCCCTCAAGTTTTGTGCGGTGTTCTTCTGATCTAGCTACTTGTTAGGCGTGTATGGTTGTGTCCAAGAAATCTACGATCTCTTCGGTAAGTTTATTTCCTGTTGTCAGCAAAAAAAAACTTGCTATTAGCTGTAGCTTCTTTTGTAGCTTGTGCTTGTTATCAATGAAGCACTACTCCAAAGATACTGAAGCTAGACCTGGACCTTCTAAGAGAAGGTGTGTTTCTCACTCAACATTTAAAAAAAATGGCAAAATGAGCTGGACAAAGAGTTTCAGGCTATGTCTTGGCTTGATTGTGAGGTGTCTGGGGCCAAAATAACAAAGCTTGCTTGCAAAACTTGTAGAAAGTTTGAAAGTAAAATTGTTGGCAGGAGAAACTATAGCAGCCAATGGGTTGTTGGGGCGGAGTCAGTGCGCATTAGCAACATTAAAGATCATGCGAAGACAGACCAAAAAAAAGAAAAAAGCTTTTGCATGCTCTTTTTTTCTTAAAAAATAGCATGCAAAAGCTACCGGTCTTGGGCCATGCTCATACGCTCTCATTGCTAAAGCCCTCTATGAATTACCTGAAGATGCAAAAGCAAGTGTCAGGGAAAAATTTGATATAGCGCACTTTGTTGCTACTGAGAAGCTTTCCTTTAATAAATACTCTAAGATATGTGAATTAGAGGCGCACCATGGTGTCAACATTGGGTCAACCTACGTCAATGAAGTAGCGGGAAAAACTTTCTGTCACTACATTGCAAAAACTAAAAGGAAAGAGTTGTTGACGTGTCTTACTCAGGCTCAATATTTCTCATTGCTGATGGATGGTTCAACAGATGTTGCTAATGTTGATGATGAGATTTTTCTTGTATTGTGGTGCGACAATAATTGTAATGAGAAGGTGAAAACAAAAATGAATTTTTTTTCAGTTGCTAGACCTAAGGAAGTGAGCGGGCACTTGGATGTTCTTGCAGCCTTCAATGAGTATTTTAAAAACTGTAAAAGAAATAAAAAAGCTCAGATCTCTGTCTTTAGAAAAATGGCCAACCTACTCATCAATTCTGAAGAACATTAATATTGAAAATGGGGAAAAAACTTACCAGTGTCAGGCTCTGCGCAATTATGACAGTGCTACTGATCATTTCATGTCTCAGTACAAGCAGCTGTGCCTTGCTATTACTGAGCACCTAAAGTCACGACTAGCATGGTCAGACTTGCAGATAGTTCATGATGTCATTTTTGTATTAGCGACTCAAGGTTGGGAGAAAATGCTATCTACTGAAGAAAGACCAGCTGGTGAGAGCAGTACTTCTCCAATGGAAGCTGTTACTAGGCTTGGATTACGATTTAAAGACCCTCTTGAATCTAATGGAGTTGATTTAGCAAATTTGATTCTTGATTAGCGACATAGTGGTGTATGCTAATCAGTTAGTCTTGCAACAATGGACTATCAATCAGTGTGGTGGAGGCTCTGTCATGCTCCCAATGCAGCTAGCTGGTCCAACATCCTACAGCTAGTCCAATTGCTGTTTACACTTCCGGTATCAAATGGAAAACTGGAGAGAGTGTTTTCTACGCTTAAGTTGATTAAAGTGGATAAAAGATCATCAATGAGCAATGACCTACTAGATGATCTAATGATGATTAGCACTGACCCCGTTCCTATAAAACAGTTTAATCCCGATCAGAGCATTGGTCTATGGTGGAAGGATAAGAAAAGACGGCCCAATCAGAACCCCAGAAAGGGAGATACTGAATCTTTTCCTGGACCTAGTGACAGTGCTGTTCTTGCGGACATGTCAGGCCAAAGCAGTGATGAGGACACAGATGAAGTACTCCAGCAGTGGGATGACTGGACTGGCACTGCTAGTTAACTATTTCTTGACAGCTATCACTAACTCACTCATTTAAATCATATAAGGTGTTCACCTGTCAACCTTATAATAAATGATAGTAGTGCATGAACTATAACTATCCTTTGATTCACACCATGATTATTTAGTTCATCATTATTTAACCGTACTCTGACCAGTTTAGTAATAACAATCATTTGAATAATTATTGGAATGGAATGGGTTGACCACTCAAAATAAGTCTATGTCCAGGCAAACTTTGATTTGTTCGGACAAATTGTCCAGACAATTTTTGAGTGTTATTTTTAGGTCTGGGTTTAGGTGAATCGTGGTGTTATGTAATGTGGGTGTGGTTTAGGTGAACCGTGGTGTGTTATGTAATGTGGGTGTGGTTTAGGTGAATCATGGCGTGTTATGTATTGTGGGTGTGGTTTAGGTGAACCATGGCGGGTTATTCTCTGAAGACGGAGTAACTCTGGATGACATTAGAACTCTCAATAGAGACCGACAACCTCCAGAGGAAGGAGTCATGTGTGACCTCTTATGGTCAGACCCTCAAGATATGGTAAGGGATGTCATGGGTACAGTAGATGTTTGAGTAAGTTGTTTAGATGTTGTTTTTTTTGTATGTACATAATGTTTGTGGTCACTTTGTGTCACCTGACGTGACAATGTTGTTGTTTTTATTATTAGTAAAGCAGTTTTTGTTGTTCTTATTATTAGTAGAATAGACTAAAGCAGTTGTTTTGGCCTTTAATGATTGTATGGTGCTTTATGTCTGAACCTGTGATGTGCTAGACATTTAATTGGAACTATGTAAATATGCAAGGAACAAGCCCAGTATGAGCTACAGCCTTTAGAGCTAAAATTATTATTTGCTTTTTTTAGTTGTTTTTTTCTCATCCCACTTTGTTGATATTGTTCAAGCATAATCCTGCGCAAGCATATGGTTTTGAAAATAGCCGGAAACTGACTCATGTGTGTATTTATGCTTGGTTGCTAGGTGACTGTTAAGAAGTTAATTGCTGGGTTCTTATAGTAGTGTCATGATGTGTGTGTGTGTGTGTGTGTGTGTGTGTGTGTATGTGTGTCAGAGAGGGAGAACCCCCAGTAAGAGAGGAGTGAGTATCCAGTTTGGTCCGGACGTCACTGAAGATTTCCTGAAAAGAAACAACTTGTGTAAGATAATTAACTTGTTTTATGCACACTGTACATGTACATATGTGTGTGTATGTGTGTACGTATGTATGTTTTGAATGTGTGTGTCTAGTCTAACATTTATAATCATTCCTCATACTCAAGGCATCACAGGGAGTGTGCTTACCATTTTCATCCTATTTTTATTACTTACTTTCTGAGCAGTGTTACCAGCTCACTAATAGGATGTATTAGTAATGCGTGTGATAGTAGCACCAACTCAGTCCAGTACAGTATGTATGCAAAGATATCTCCCATCCACACAGAGCACAGGCTCCAAGAGTTCACATTACTCAGTTTGGTAAGGGGTGAACCGAGCCTTGTGTGTTCCATAGCAAGAATAGTGAACTTGGGAACATTCTCAGGACATGATTTATTTCAAAATAGAGTGAAAATATTACATTAGTGGGTGTGTATAATATAATTAGATATGTCTTGCTTAGCTGGTTTTTTGATGTTTAGAGTTGATGTAAGTGTTTTGTGTATCTTTTTTTTTTTTGTAGCCATGGTGATTCGAAGTCATCAGGTGATGCAGGAAGGCTACGAGGTGTCCCACGATGGCAAGTGTATCACTGTGTTCTCTGCACCCAACTACTGGTGAGAGAGAGAGGCGTGGGAAAGGTGGGGCATGAAGGGGTTGGTAAGGTGTGGTCAGGTAGGAGCTTATAAGGGCAGGTGGGTGGGTATTGACAGAGTTGTGCAGTAGTGAGAGTTGCTATTGAATGTGCACAGCTGAGAGGTACTACTACTACTACTACTACTACTATTTTCTACTACTACTATTTTCTTCTACTATCACCATCATGTGTTTGTTTTTAATGTTGCCGTAGTGACCAGATGAATAACAAGGGAGCATTCATCACTCTGACCAAGGACCTAGTTCCACAATTCACGTCATTCGAGGCTGTGGTAAGGAAGGGGGTGTGCTGTGGGGGGGAGAGGGTGTGGTAAGGAGTGTTCAATCAATGAGCTTAAAGTGTGTGTATTTTCAGATGATGTGATCTAACAACAATCAGGTTATGGTGTTTCATGAAAGAATGGGATTTTCTTAATCACAGGGTCGAAAAAATATGCAGAGGATAAAAGATGAGTTAATGCTCAGGAATTAAACTCATAGTGTGGTTTTAGATGCAACTCCAAATATATTATTTGACCTCATGGATCATGAATTACTCAGTTAGCAATAGATAGTTGGAGTAAATAACATACAAGTATGTTAAGGGCGATTGTATTTTATTAACTGAAATGTACTTAAAGTTGTCTTAAAAGTGAATGCATGTAACTACTGACTATAACTTGGTCTTTCATTCTAGCTTTTGAGCTATGACAACCCATGTCTTCTGATGATTCAGTTTAAGTAGACAATATTAACTTTCTCCCAGTAGATCTGATTTCTTTCTTTGAGACTTTTCAGTCCGTGGACCTTCTTTAGTCAAACTGAGAAAAGCACAACAAGATGATGGATGGAAATATAAAGTTAATTGATACTCTATAGTTGAACAGTATATATATGAAGTAATGAATCTTATGACAAGATGGGGTCTGTCTGTTTAAGTTGCAACAGTCAATGATGTATGGACTACTAATTGTTTGTAGATTAAATTAGTTAAGAATACCTCACTCTGATTAGAGTGCTCCTTAGAACTAGTTATGGATATCTCACTCTGATTAGAGTACCTTAAACTAGTTATGGATATCTCACTCTGATTAGAGTGCTCCTTAGAACTAGTTAAGAATATCTCACTCTGATTAGAGTGCTCCTTAGAACTAGTTATGGATATCTCACTCTGATTAGAGTGCTCCTTAGAACTAGTTAAGAATATCTCACTCTGATTAGAGTGCTCCTTAGAACTAGTTATGGATATCTCACTCTGATTAGAGTGCTCCTTAGAACTAGTTATGGATATCTCACTCTGATTAGAGTACCTTAGAACTAGTTAAGAATATCTCACTCTGATTAGAGTGCTCCTTAGAACTAGTTAAGAATATCTCACTCTGATTAGAGTGCTCCTTAGAACTAGTTATGGATATCTCACTCTGATTAGAGTACCTTAGAACTAGTTAAGAACATCTCACTCTGATTAGAGTACCTTAGAACTAGTTATGGATATCTCACTCTGATTAGAGTGCTCCTTAGAACTAGTTATGGATATCTCACTCTGATTAGAGTACCTTAGAACTAGTTAAGAATATCTCACTCTGATTAGAGTACCTTAGAACTAGTTATGGATATCTCACTCTGATTAGAGTGCTTCTTAGAACTAGTTCTGGATATCTCACTCTGATTAGAGTACCTTAGAACTAGTTAAGAATATCTCACTCTGATTAGAGTGCTCCTTAGAACTAGTTAAGAATATCTCACTCTGATTAGAGTGCTCCTTAGAACTAGTTATGGATATCTCACTCTGATTAGAGTACCTTAGAACTAGTTAAGAATATCTCACTCTGATTAGAGTACCTTAGAACTAGTTATGGATATCTCACTCTGATTAGAGTACCTTAGAACTAGTTATGGATATCTCACTCTGATTAGAGTGCTTCTTAGAACTAGTTATGGATATCTCACTCTGATTAGAGTACCTTAGAACTAGTTGTATACATACATCCAGCCATTGTGGGGGTCACACCTTTTCCTGCTGACGGGCCATCTATTTATAGTTGTATGTCAAAGGAAGTGAAGCTTTCTAGTGTGGGATATAATGAACAAACTTTGGAATTGATTTTCCTTTTTATTGAGTGCACAGTTTGTGTAATACATTGTGTGTGTGTGTGCGTGTGTTTAGCCTCATCCCAAGGTGAAGCCGATGCAATATGCTAGCTCCCTCTTTGGGCTGCTCTCCTGATCTCTCCTGTCACGCCCACCTTTGTTGTGGGCGTGTCCTGCCAGTCATCAATTCCATCAGCTCCTCCCTCTCTCTCTGTACATACATATGAACATTTCTACTATACTCATTATTTTTTACTTTATCACGTGAATTATTTTATATAATGAATGTAGACAAATAGGATTTATTGGGTTGTTACTAGTCTCACACAGCAAGACCCTTTACCGAACCACTACATGGGAAAGGGTCTGTGACACTACAGCACCTCATCAGTTTTTTACTCTCCCAGTCTGAATGGTAGAATGTGTCGCAAGTATCAAATGTGGCCAGCAGTAAGTGGGTGGGGCAGTGGAAGTGATAACAGGGCGTGCATTTCATTAGAACTGATTTCAAGTGCCAGTGTCCAAACTTTTCCCCATGTAGTGATTTGGTAAAGGGTCTCACTATGCGAGAGCAGGCTGTTATATCCAGGGTTGGGGTCAAACACAAATACTTTGAGAATACAAATACTTAATACTTCCTTAAAATTTCAATTACAAATACTTTAGAATTGCACCACAATTACAATAGGTAAAGTGATCCATGGAAAATAGATTACACCTGATGAACATTAGATCTTCAAAGTTTTGTACTTTGAACAATATTTGTTGGATTAAAATGTCCTATACAATATTTGAAATGGTGCTAAAGATACAGGACTGCATAAATACACTGGAACTAGTGTTGCAAGTATGTGGTGGTTGTAGGTGTGATTAGGATTCAGAGGCTTGGTTTTTCCCCCTATTAACAGTGCTGGGGTTGATTCACATTGAAGAAACTTAGCATGGACCAAGCAGTACTTGATTCTGTACTTTCCAGAACTAAACAATAGAATGAATCTGTCCATTAGAAATATGTTCCAGAAGATTTCTATTTTCTTCTTTCTACTAATACAAAAGCTCACATTCCTACCTTATGATATTTTCTAGTAGAAATACAAATACTTCAGTTTTTAACATATTAAATACAAATACTCATGTATTTGACCCCAACCCTGGTTACATCATGTAGCTATCACAATTATTACCCACTGGGTACAGGACGGTTGCAAGAGTCTTTTTTTTTTGGTTATATATTTCCTGAACTATTTCTCCTGGTGTTATTGCAATTGGTAAAGTGTGATTCATTCACCCCCCCCCCCATTAAGTGTCTTTGCTGCAGTTCTCTTGCCCCCAGTGTCAGCTATGCTCTCATCTGTAGCATCCTACTAAGTGTTTCACTGAGGCTAGATTACTAACTTCTTACGGACTCATCTCAAGAGTCTCACTGTATAGCAGACTACTAGTATTGTACGTCTCTGACCAACCAACACCAGGTCATGGCAAGTCAGGAAATCAAATCTGAGGTTGCATTTAACTACAAACTTGTTAAAATTCATTAATTAAATTCATTAATTAATTATATTGATTAAATTTTCCACCTATTAGAATAAGTTAATTATTGAACGATGGTCGTCCCAGTCACAATCCATGCCAGTGGGTGTGGCTAGATCTGCTTGTAGTCTAGCTTGGTCTCAAGTTTCTTCGTGTCTGATACTTTTCTCACTGCCATCATAAAATCTGCATTCTCTACATAGTCCCTCTCAGCTCGAATGGCAAACATACCTACATACACACACACACACACACACACACCACAGGAGAACAATCACTGACATGTTGAAAAGAGGAGTAAGAGAAACTGGAATGACTCAGGAAGAAAGAGAGCAGGAGAGGGAAACCATGGATAAAAACACCCCATGCTACTATATCCTTAATTTGCACAGGTTTGTATTTCAGGTGCTACCGTGTGGCGGAGTACTTGCTAGTTGTTACTATTATTATTTATACGGCGTGTGCATTTATGAATAATTCATGAGCTGAGCTTGGTTGGTAAAGTGGCACCTTGAAATGAATGGGTAAAGTGTCATCACATTGTGTAGAATAAGGAATAAGAAATTAGTGAAGAACAGAAGGAGAGAGAGAGAGAGAGAGCTTGAGATAGACAAAAGGAATCCATGGAAATGAAAGCAGGAGAGGGTGATGTAACTAAAGGATAAGAATGGACAAAAGGCCTAGTGCTACTGTTCACAGTATTAATGTTGTTACATCAAGTCCCACTGTGTGAATTAGGAGTGCAGCACTACCATAAAGTATTTTTTCTAAGGTTTCCCCCTCCTGATCTCTCTCTTCCTGCATCATCCCTGATTTTCTTATTCCTCGTTTCAACTCACACATTCACCAGTATCTCCTGCTCCTCAGTATCTCTGTCCTTTCTGTGTATTTGTTTTTTCACTTCTTCATTGAAGTAGTTGCATCAGTCAGCTTTTCTCACCTGCTTCTATTTTTATTGAC
>WLWD01001656.1_pt1 | contig 49943 bp, 42 predicted proteins | sample 6712731 | NCBI WGS metagenome assembly WLWD01 (sample SAMN12718690, study PRJNA576275) | sponge metagenome | isolation source: marine sponge | host: Mycale hentscheli | place: New Zealand: South Island, Marlborough, Capsize Point | collected 2014-11-01
AAACGACTTAGGGGAGATCTGCTGCTTTTATCAGACATTTCCAATGTATCTCCAACTTCCAAGAGAGCCAGTAGTAAAACTGCTGACAACAGGATCAAGGACTTTGGGAAGTTGAAAGCCCCAAGAGGTAACACATCTTTATGTCTCCCCCTCCTGAGTTCCCACCAGCAGCACCCCCACCTGCAGCGTCCTCACCTGCCACGTCCTCACCTGCAGCATCTTCACCTGCAACTCCGGATACCCTACAGCATTTTGTGCATGACCACCTGAATCTTATTGAGGAAGGCATGCACACTCTGCAATCTCGTACTGCATCCATGGGATTCAGCAGTGAAGTGGTGAGAAGATGGGCCAAGGAAATGTATGTGGAGTTTTTGCCATTCAGTCCTGACTGGAAAACATCACAGATCAACTGCTGCTGCATGAGCTGGACTCGGATCGAGGGAAACATCCGAAATGGATATCTTTAATCAGTGACGAGAATGTCCAAGCAGCAGTGAAGTCTTTCATTTGTGACAACGGTTACGTCAAAGGGAGTCCCAACCTAACACTCACAGATGTTGTGTCATGGGTGAAAACCACTCATGATATCGAAGTGGCAAATCATCTGTGGGTCAATGGCTTCATCAGTTGGGCTTTACATACATCCAGCACACCAATGACGTATACTTTGACGGTCACGAGAGCATACTTAAAGCTACCAAAGAGTGATAATTTTATTATGGTGTTAAATTATTCACAACTTGCCCGTATCACAGAATCCTGCACTGCTCCATCTCCCTCTATCCCATCATCTCCCTCTATTCCATCATCTCCCTCTATTCCATCATTTTCCTCCACTCCATCTCTTCTCCCAACACTAGCCATTAGCTTGTCAACTGCCTCTGATATTCCTCCTCGAAAGACATGCCAGGATTTTACCTGCTTGAGTGAAATAAATCTGAAACAAAAAATGAAAATAACTGTTGACAGAACAACATAATTTACACTTGAACATGTCTGATTAAAACATCAAATTATCAGAAGTTATGTTGTTGTTTTTTGCTAGCTATTAATTACGAAGCTAGTGCATTTGTTGCATTATTATCAAGTTCCAATTTATTTAGATATATTCATAGCTTTCATATGACTACCACTTCTGTAAGTAATTTACAACCAATTTGTGAAGTTAAAAGTACCATCCAGATTTTGCTGCTTTACTGTGGCTACAGTCTTAACTATTTATTACAAATATTATAATATTATTGCCTTGTGTTCTGGAGTAATTTTTCTATATAATAAGTTAGGCTTCATAATCTCTACTAATTACCTTCAATATTTCATCATAATATAATCAATGGTTAGATTACTGGGTTATTCTTACTGTATCCTTTGTACAACTGTTAACACATTCACTTTAACTAGTATGATTATATACTAATATCAACCAAACAGAAACACACTTACACTCCAGAAAAGCTCTCTCTGAGTGATTCTACGAGTTCATTTTTTTGTTTCTTACAACAAATGTGAGTTAGTTTAGGCTGAGCTAAAGTCATAACATCACAGCATAGTTCACTGCCAGTGAAATTATCTCCCATTACATAAATCACAGCCTGAAAGGATTAAATAAAGACATAACAGCATGAATAAAAAATGTGGTTCAAAACCATTCACACAAAACCTCAATGAACTGTTTACTAATAAATTGTTTTAATAATTAAAAAATTCTATTAAAATATAAATTCAAAATTATTAGCAATGCAAACTAAAGTTAAAATTTACAAGAAAGTTTTAACTGCGATGATAATTACACTATATGCTAATCAGTTTAACTAATTCCAGCTTCATCATCTAACAAAAATACAAAATGGACTGAATCAAAAAGGTATAAAAATTATACCTACAACTGGAGAACAGTGAAAATTATAGTTGATACACTCTGAAGTGAGTGCTGCCATTGGTAAAGCTTTTGGAATACATAATAATATCATTCAAACAATCTAAAATGTAAAATTCTCCCCATTCTGGATATAGCTAAGAACCCCAAAATTGCACTAAGGCTAGTAGGTATTATTCTGGTTATACTGGTACCCAGCAGCCATAAAAAAGGCCATTAATGAATTGCATAATAAAGTGTTTTTTTTTTAGTAATTAGTGCATAAATTTATAAGTAAAAGATATTGACCAGTGTATCTATCTCATCATAATACTTATTTCCCCCAATAGTGTTCACAAAGATTAGTCATTGTTGCAAAATAGTTTTGAAGACTAGCAATCTTGGTTAAATACTAGAATTAAAGTTTATTGACAAGTTGTACAGTAGCAACAGCTAGCAAATAGAACCAAAATAAAATTCACGTTAAATCCAGCTGTATTAAAACCACATGGCATTTATATTTGTTTTCTTCTTTTAAGCTTTGTCATAGCTAGCTAATTGAAGTGATATTAAAATGGATATTTTATGGTAGAAGGTGGAAAATGATGCAGAATGTTTAGCTAGTTATTAGGTTAAATTATGTTTATTGTGATTGCCACTCATATATACCTCCATATTTCCATGTTATTCCATCCCTTGCAATGCTGCAATAGTTAGGTAGGAGGGGGGAGAGAGAAGAAGAAAAATTTTATACCACAAAGATATTTTAATTGCACAGAAGAGGTTTTTTTGTCAACAAAATAGAGTGAGATGCACAAAATATTATGGTATAAAGTGATGTACCATGGTATTCTTTTAACCATTAACAAAAATCTAGAAGTTGTTTTTTATTAGTGTGAAGCTTTCTTTGGGAAAGGTTACTTAATCCCTGTATATAAAACTGACATGGAAAATTACTTATTGAAGTACAAAGTTGGAGAATTTAGGCAGTGGGAGAAGGAGCAGCGATTTACAACCCCTTCTCCTCTTCAGTAATAATTAGATTTCCTATTGATCCACCAGACAGGTTTCTTGTTCTGGAACTCCGACTTTATCTCTACACCCACTACTGGGTCTTCACTGCACATACCTATGTGTTCTCTGTCGTGTAATGTGCATCCATCAGACATAATTACGGTAAATCCATACCCAGCAGGGAGCCTACACACTTTACCCTCAATTTATCGTTGGCAAGCCTACACGCTTTACCCTCAATTTATCGTTGGCAGTTTATCGGTGGCAGTTTATCGGTGGCAGTTTATTGGTGGCAGTTTATTGGTGGCAGTTTATCGGTGGCAGTTTATCGGTGGCAGTTTATCGGTGGCAGTTTATCGGTGGCAGTTTATGGTAGCAGTTTATCGGTGGCAGTTTATCGGTGGCAGTTTATCAGTGGCAGTTTATCGGTGACAGTATAGCGGTGGCAGTTTATTGGTGGAAATTTTTGGCACAAGTTTACTTCTAACTTAGTTTATATTCGCTGCCGTTAGCGGTAGACCTGCTGGGTGGTGAAGACCGATTAGCTCGGAGTTCTTTCCTGGGAATCTTGAGAGAGCTCCTCCTTTTGCCCAGTCAGCCCCTACACTTTTTAGGAGAAAGCAAGCGAATGTGTGTAGCAAGAAATTATTTCCTCTCGTGACGACTACCTCACAAGGGAGGCTGGGGTTACCAACTGAAGCTAGTATCTATGAAGCTTAGTGTTATTCTCTATCAGCTCAAAATTATAAAAAGTAGCAAAATTCTTTCTGAGTAAGTTCATACCTAAAAACAGTTAATTGTCTGTAATCTGCATTTAAGATAGACAGATAGACAGACAGGTAGACAGACTGACAGACAGACGAAGTCTTTGATTTGGGCAAACTGTAAACATTAGATCAGGAATTTTCAACTTTTGATTTATTGGTTGCTGAAGTGATGGTGTGGTGTTTTCCCATGTGTGTTGGTGATAAGTATTGGTTCAAATAGGTCTGCATTGCTAAATGTTAATGCATGCATCACCAATGTTTAAGTGCAATTTCTTACACAAAGTTAGCTTGTTGTGGTCACCAAAATCTGATATCACTATTATTATTTGAGTTCACCATCATGAGAGTTGAGTTCATTATCTTCTGATTGTGTTGTGCATGTTGTTTTTATGTTTCAGGTAGTGAGGCACCATTTAAGTGGAACATTGTTGTGCATTTTACAATAACTTTCATTAGTGTATGTGATGTGCATTCAGAGTATATTAATGAGAAGAAAAGTGTAGAGAATTCTGTTGGGCATGTGGTAGCTAATAGTTAATTCTATTAGACAACCGAACCTTAGCTAACTGCTCAGCCTTACAACCTGGGCCTGACAATTTGCTTCTACTGTTTCATCCCCAAGAATTATTGTACTGCATGAGACTAGTACTGGCACAAGATGGTAAGAATCTTAATAATCTGAATGCTCTGGCAAGTTTCTGAAGGCCTATAAAGACAAAATAAAGCTGGGCACAAAGTAAAAATTATGCTCCTAAATTGAGTGAAAATACAAACATACCTGTGGTGACACAGGGTAAAGAATCACCAATTTAGTGTTGGCTTACTGGCATTTTATTGCAGATACCCTTGGTGCTCAATGCTATTGGATGGTTCAAAGAATCCATGTAATTTTCTCGCAGATTTTGTAGATTGTGTATGGCTACAACAGAACTAATTCGAGATAATTTTCTTGAATCTAACTGTTTTAAGTAATGCTGTTGACCAAACACAGCAGGCTAACAATTTGGACAACGTGATGTAGATGTACGGAATTAATCGCAAATCTGAACTAATGAAATACAATAGATATTACCCATGATTTGTATAAGTGTGTATTCCCTATGATAAATGTAGTTGCTTTTTTAAATTTAAGCTAGTAAAAATTGTTACAATTAGTGTATTAAATGAGCATATAAAACTTTTGATTATGGTTATCAGGAACAACCACATTGTGTTGATGGTCTGTCTAACTCGGAGCCATCACACCAAAGTTCTTTACACCCCAGACACCAAAGCTACCCTCACCTGAGGGTAACTTCAATGACAGAGATAAGTTTTAATCAAGAAAAGAATCAAGAAACAATGAATGTCTTTACTGCCTTTCTTTAGGGGTTATTACAGGCTAGGGAGGTTTGTCTAGGCTGGCCCTGACGTGACAGTGCCTAGGAAAAGGGACCTTTTATGTAAAATCAAAAATGTACAGGAGAGGCTGGTATTATTGTCCAACACATGAAAACATTTTTTTTTGAAGTTTTTTTTTTTTTAACTTATTAGCTACTTCTATCCCTTGTCTACACGGACACAAAATTTGAGTACCTATAAGAGGCCAAGCGCCCCATGAGAAGACAGACACTTTGTTTGACCTATAAGAGGCCAAGCGCCCCATGAGAAGACAGACACTTTGTTTGACCTTCGCGTGACATGGAAATCAAGCCCGCCTGAAATGGAAAAACGGGGTAACAGATACCGCGTTTAATTAAAAACCAGCGGGTAAATTCAATATGTTGCCTAGCAACACTTACCCCGCTTGGGTGTAGATTAAACAGCTGTAATAAAGTGTGCACTGATGCAAAGGTGATAACCACCACAATGGATGATGATGCAAGACAAGTTGCCTCTGCAATTAATGAGGTTATGAGGTTAGACTCTGCAGACCAGGAAGCTCTTCTTGATGTGGTCTTGGACTATTTTTGTGAGGACTCCATGAATAATCAGCATGAGTCCAGCAGTGACACAGATTGCAGTGATGAGGATGACCTCATTGCTGAGTCACACTACTCCAAGTTGGACAACCCCCCCCCCCATCAGTTGGAGGTAAATAGCTTGATTACACATTAATATTCCCATTAACATCATTCATTGAAATGACTAAAAAGTTGTCAACTTTGTTTTTCAATAATCAAGGCTAACAATAATCAAGGATAACAATCTAGGATAATTTTAACTATAAGTCACAAGTAGTAAAAATATAAATGAATAAACAATACCAGTATAAAAAATAACAGAGTTTGTAATGGGTATAATTGCTCAGAAATTTATAGTTCCTGCATAATGCTTTCATTAAAATTTATAGGCGACAGATGCCGTAGTGGATGTGGCAGTGGGAGTGTTGAAGCCAGGAACTGTGGAACTAATAATGAGACTTTGGAGGGATACGGCATGGAAGAGGGTACTAGTGCTATCGAAGATTGTCCAATTAGAGAGGATAGGATTCTTGTGGTTGAGAGGTGCTGCATTGGAGGGGAAATTGCTGCAGTTGAGGGGTATAGCAATGGAGTAGAAATCGGTGAGGTTGAGGGGTGCGGCATTGGAGTGGAAATCGGTGAGGTTGAGGGGTGCGGCATTGGAGTGGAAATTGGTGCAGTTGAGGGGTGCGGTCTTGGAGTGGAAATAGGTGCAGTTGAGGGGTATGGCAATGGAGTGGAAATCGGTGAGGTTGAGGGGTGCGGCATTGGAGTGGAAATTGGTGCAGTTGAGGGGTGCGGTCTTGGAGAGGAAACAGGTGCAGTTGAGGAGTGCAGTCTTGGAGGGGAAATTGGTGCAGTTGAGGTGTGTAGTGATGAGGACGATGGTGATGAGATTTCTAATGGGAATGAGAATGACACTGAATTTTTAGTTATGCAAGCTACTCAACGTGTACCTGAATCAGATATTGGTCTTGAGTTACGGCTGAGTGATATCAGCGAAGATCAGAAAGTTGACCTCTTCATGACCACCGAATGCTCCTGCAACAACTCATGCTATACTCACTTCAGCAGACAATATGTTAAAGAGATGCGCCTCTCTTGCATGGGTCTAACCAGTGTTGAGCTTGATTTGATAATAATGGGACAACTGATAGCATGCACTAATACAAGAGAACACACTGCAACCGATAACCACCACCCAGCCCATGATCGAAAACGGTCGTATACACATTTTCTTCACCAAGGGCGTCCGATTTGTAAAGAAACATTCCATTTTCTTCATGTTGTTGGTGCAAAACGACTAAAAAACATAATGAAATCCTTACAAATGAATGGGATAGCACCCCGTGTTCATGGAAACATAAATCGAATGCCTCCAAATACCCTTACCTTGAAGGATGTCGAAAATGTCATACTTTTTCTTCTCAATCACTGTGAGAAACATGCTTTGCTCCTTCCAGGCCGCGTACCTGGTTACTCCCGCACTGACATCAAACTCCTTCCTTCCAGCACTTCCAAAAGACGAATTTGGAAAATCTACAAGGGAACTGCAGAACAGGAAGAAACACGTGTAATAGCTTACTCTACGTTTTGCCGCCTATGGAGGACTCAGTTACCCTATATCATTTTGATGAAACCAATGACAGACTTGTGTTGGAAGTGCCAGCAGAATGGTAACGGGATCTTACGTGCTGCAAACTCTTCTGACAGTGTCAAATCGGCTAGGATCGAAGAAGCCTTAGAACATCTTCGTATTGTCACGGTAGAAAGATCTCACTACAGGACAATCTGCAAAGAATGCGAGCATGAAATCAAAGCTTTCTTCAGTAGTGGCAACAATTTCACGCCCCCTCCGATACATGCATGCGTTCCTGCTAATTCTAACCCTATCAGAGTCCATTACTCCTTTGACTTCGCACAAAAGGTGCATTTTCCTTCAGACCCGATGCAACCCGGTCCAATTTACTTTCTCACACCAAGAAAATGCAGTGTCTTTGGTGTGAATTGTGAAGCTATTCCTCGGCAGATAAACTTCCTTGGTGATGAAGCTGGTGACTGTGGCAAAGGTTCCAATACCGTCATAAGCCAGCTTCACTACTTCTTTGAAAACCATGGCCAGGGTGAAACAGAAGTTTTCCTGCATGCAGACAACTGTACAGGCCAAAACAAAAATAACATAATGCTATGGTATTTGGCATGGCGGGTAATGACAGGCTGACACACCCAAATTACCCTGAGTTTCTTAGTAGTAGGGCATACTAAATTTTCTCCCGATTGGTGCTTCGGATTGTTCAAACGATTGTACAGACGAAGCAAGATCGGATGTCTGAAAGATTTGGTAAAAGCTGTCAATGACTCTGCTCACTGCAACATTTCACAGCTAGTTACTGCAGAAGATTGCACTACAATAGTACCCATCTTCAACTGGGCCGATTTCTTTGTGCCTCACATGAAGAAACTTCTTGGAATAAAGAAGTACCATCATTTTCGTTTTTCATCTGCAGAACCAGGTGTGGTGTATATCAAGCATCAATGGGACACTGCAGAGATTAAGCAGAAATTGATGAAGACACCATGGAAACCAAACCCTTCATCACTTCCAATGATAGTGGTCCCAAAGGGTTTGTCACCAGAGCGGCAATGGTACCTGTTCGAAAAGATTCGCCCATTCTGTCCCCATGAAGACCAAGACTTGACTTGCCCACAGCCATCGGTCCCCAAGTTGAGTACAAGCCGAGCAAGTACACCCTCACTTTCTGATGAAGATCAAACCGACTCAGCAGACATTTCAAATGTTCCGTCTGTACTTGGACGTCGGTTAGCAGATAGCTTGGCTGGTCCTTCAGCAAAAAAGCCTCGAGTCTGCAGTATATGCAAAAAAAGTGGACATAATAGTAGAACTTGTAGTGGCAACTAGTTTTTAATTTCTCACTTTATCTTTAATTTTTTTGTATTTCAACAATTATTATCTTTATGGCTTGCACCACTTATGTTACTTGCACTATCATTAAATAAACTATAATACAAGACTAAAAAAGTTTTAGTACTGTCTTTATTGGCCCTGACAAACAACACAAAAAGTACTAAAAACATTAACAATGAAAGAAAATAAATGTAATGCTCTGAATTTTATTGAGAACACAAACACACACAAATCATAACATGAACACAGAATCACTTGATAATAGAGACAGTAACCTGTGTGTGTGTGTGTGCACTCTGACTTCATTCCTACATGCATAAAATAAAAGGAGCACAATCTGATTTTACTGAGAGTACATGAACACAGAGTACATGAACACACATCAAACACACATCACACACCTAAAGTACATAATGAGGAGGGACCAAGTTTCTCTACCACCTGTATTTTTTTTTATCTCTAGATCTTGTCTGAGAGTGTGTATGCATGACCTATAATTGAAAAAAATTTTTTTTGTTATTGTACACAACCTGTGTGTTGAATGAACACTTAGATACCCATAAAGCCACTTCATTTTGTATAAAGCCAAACCACACTCAGTTTGCCGTACTAGTGTCCTTCTACTTCCTATACTAAAAAACAAAAAACAAACACGACAAAAACAAAACAAAAAAAAAACAACAACGACAAAAAAAAAAAAAAAAAAAAAGGAAACAGCAACATGTGTTGTAAATACTTGTCTGGACATCAGGGTCCTGGACTACACACAAAAAAAGGAAAAAAGCAACACAGACAACATGAATAGCAACCGAACTCAATTAGAGACGTGATCTCTTAATCACTTGAGTTGTGTTTGTTGAGTATTCAGACCATGGCTAGGAGGAGAGATTGTGTGTAAGGTAGTGTACTGTGACTGTAAAGTAAATGAAAAGAGTGGGGGGAGGGCAGGCAAATGCAGCCGTGCTTATTACTAAACTCAGCATTCTTGAAAATCTTGAAAAAAGACACATAATCTGGATCTTTTAGTGTGGATGCATTCGAACGTGTGCATGTGTGCACACACGTGTGAAAATATAAAAATAACATGCACACACACAAAAAAAACATTTAATTCTTTACCCTTGTGTTATCAAGGACTCACTGTGTTCCATGATGTGTAAAGAGTGTTGTGTAATGCTAATAGTATACCCATTATGAAAAATGTTGGGTTTTTTACAATTTTATGCATACACAGCGATTTTTTTAATTGCACAGTGCTATTGCACACTGAAATACCAGTTAACACTGCAGTGTGGTAGAGGCTTTTCTCCCCTCCAAAAAGGTATCACCCTTTTGCACTTGTATGCTTGTGTGTGTGAGTTCAGCACACAAAAAATAAATTATATAATTCCATTTGTACGTCCAAACAAAAAAAAAAACAACAGAAAATAACAACACGGTAACACAACACAAAAAACACAAGAACTAAAATCGTTTGTGTTTTTTATTTTTTCTTCTATTGTGCTTAAAACCAAACAACAATTGCTACAATCAGTATGATTGTTCATTGTGTATGTGTGAATGTGTATGTGTGTGTGAATGTGTGTGTGTGTGTGTGCATTTCTACTTACCAATAAGTGAACATGAGTCCTGATATCCTCCTGGATTAGCTTCTATAAAAATAAAAATAATAATAATAATAATCAATAAAAAATAAAGTACTAGATAGAGTAGCTTATTGTGAAACTACTTCGTTTAGGGTAACGAGGATGCTATTGAGGCCCAAAGATATTCAAAATACACTACTCTATATCTTTCGGAACATAACAAGAAGCGTCCCCACTCTATTCAGGATAGCATAAAACTACTTGCAATAGATTCACGCAACGAACCTATCAGTTCATTCCAGTGACTAGCTACGTTCTAAATTAAGTATAGAATAAAAAAGCAACACAGAGTGACGTGATGGAGGCAGTAACCTATGTGTATGTGCATGTGTGTGTGTGTGCATGTGTGTGTGTGCATGTGTGTGTGTGTGTTCCTAATGTTGATTATGCAATGATATACTGAGTACACACACAAACACACATCATAAACCTCAAAGTACAATGAGGAAGGCCCAAGCTCTCCTACCACCTGCATCTTTTTTTATCTCAGACATCTTTGCACTTGTATGACTTGTGTGTGTGTGACCTTTTTCAAAATCAGCACTAAAATTAAGAAATAAAAATAATAATCTGAAAAAAAGTAAGAAAAAAGAAAAATTCTGGTGTGTGTGTGTGTGTGTATTATGTGTACTGTGTATGTAAACACTTCTACTTACCAATGATGACAATGTACATCAGCATCTTAGACTTGAGCTTCTATTGCGCAGTCTCCTTGATGGAAACTGTAGAGTTGGCGTCCCTTTCCCGTCCCGCAGGTGATAGATTAGCTTAGCTAAAAGTAGCTAGGGCAGTTAACTTAAGAATGGCAGTTTAGATAAAGGTAAGTTTTAATGAAGTAATAGAATAAGAGTGAGTCAGGGAGAGAGTAGACGACCAAACACAATACGCAACATGCGCACATATATACGTAATGAGTATGACACGGTTCAGTGGTTTGCCGCAATCCCATGAATCTCATTACCGCATGCGGAAATGAGATATGGAAAAGGGCGGAGGACAGATAAATTAGAAAGCAGATAAGAGACGAATACAGGTACAGGTAAGATTAGAAATAGACTGAAAGAGAGCAAATACAACAGATAAACACATGAGACATAATACTCAGTTTCAAAGTTCAGTTCTGTGTGCAGTTGAGGATCGGGCCGGCCGGGCTTGATTTAGAAGCTCTGTTCGGGTATGGATCCCGAACATACTCCGGGGGGAGCAGCTGAGGGAGTGTAGTCAGATGAGGCAGAGTTTGCAGAGTCCTGTGGTGTAGATTCCTTGGCAGATTGCAGGTCCTCGTCAGCGTCAGTGACCAGATGGATCAGGCGGTGAACAGGTCTTTGGTATATCTTGCCACGGCAACGTAGTGTGGCTACTCTGGAGACACCGTCGTCTCCGGAGTGCAGCTTGGTGATGATGGCCAGGGGCCAGGATCTTGAGCGCAGTGACTCGTCCTTGACGAGGACCACATCTCCGACATGGAAAGTGTAGCCTGGACGGAGCCATTTTGCTCGGGCAGAGCAGCTTGCCAAATAGGCGGAGAGCCAGTACCTCCAGAGGTCTGCCTTGAGACGTTCCGTGAGGTTCCAGCGGCGAAGTAGCGTCAGTTTGCCGGTGGAGGGCAGTTTCGTAGGAGGGGCACGTAGAGGACGACCCACCAGGAAGTGTCCTGGGGTAAGCAGATTATCCTCGCTGAGGTCATCAGAGTGGAGGGGTGAGATCGGTCTCGAGTTCAGAGTCGCTTCGACCTCTGATAGCAGTGTCGTCAGTTCAGACCAGGTAAGTGCGAGTGGAGTTATGATCTTCCGGAGGCCCAGCTTCATGGCCTTCACGGCAGCTTCCCACAACCCCCCAAAGTGAGGGGCGCAGGGTGGAATGTTGTGCCAGGTGAGACCGGTGGTGGTACAGAATCGCATCAGCTGGTCCTTGTGGCAGTCAGATTTTGCCATCTGTTGGATGGCACGGATCTCCTCCGCGGCCCCAACGAAGTTGGAGCCATTATCGGAGAACACATGTTCGGGGCAGCCACGCCTCGCGATGAAACGGCGGAGGGTGGCCAAGAAGTCAGGTGTCAACAGGGTCTCACAGAGTTCGAGGTGCACAGCCTTCGTGGCCATGCAGACGAATACTGTAACATAGCTCTTGAGAAGGACAGGTTTGCAGGTGTATCCAGTTCGCAACGTCACTGGCCCAGCGAAATCCACTCCTGTGTTGGCGAAGGGTGGGGCAGGCGTCGTCCTGACAGCAGGAAGAAGACCCATAACCTGCGTTACAGGCTGGGCCAACACCCGCTGGCAGGTGACACACTGCCTTGACACGCCTTTCAGGAAGTTCCTTGCCCCAGGTATGACATAGGAAGTTGACAGTATGGACATCAGGGTGGAGGTGCCAGGGTGACCGTATGCACGGTGGAGAGAAGTGAGTAGGAGACGTGTGATAGAAGACTTGGATGAGAGTGGGATGAGTTCGACAGCTGTGTTTGGTGCGTCCGGGTTCCTCACTCGGCTGAGTGCGACGAGGTGACCGGCAGGTGAGAGCTTGATGTGGAAGTGGCGCAGAGTGTGGCCTTTCGGTAGAGGAGACTGGGTGCATGCAGCTTGGAATGCGTCAGAGTAGGACTCCAGTTGTGAAAGTCGGTAGAGCGCAGCTTTGGCCCGTTCGATTTCAGTGCAGGTGAGTGATCCAGCGATACGTTGAGCAGATGAGTGACGACCGTTGTGAAGAAACCTAAAGACATAACAGAGAACACGTACAAGAGAAAAAAAGGAAGCACGAAAAGTTGCAAGGTCACAAATAAAAGCCAGTTGAGAAGGGGACAGAGTGTTAGAGGATTTGATGGACACAGAATAGATAGGGATAGGAGGCTTAGAGCGGAAGGGAGGAGGCCAGTTCGGGGAAGACAGAGTTAACCACTTGGGCCCGTGCCACCAGAGTTCGGAGGAGAGGAGATCTTGTGCGCGGACTCCTCTGCTTGCTAGGTCCGCAGGGTTATCGGAGGTGGGCACGTGGCGCCAGCGTTCAGGTGGGATGAGTTCCTGTATTGCAGCCACACGGTTGGCTACAAACCGGTTCAGGGCAGATGGTACTTTGGGCAGCCAAAACAACACAATTTGGCTGTCTGTCCAAGTGTAAGCAGCTTGAAGTGGCAGATGTAGCAGGTCGAGCGTTCGTTTCATCATCCTGGCCAGGAGTAAAGCCCCACAGAGTTCAGCTTTAGGTATGGTGACGGGTTTGGTGGGCAGTACCCTGGCCTTCGCGACGATCAGCGAAGAAGAGATCGAGTCTGGAGCCTCCGTCCGTGCGTAGATCACAACGCCGTACGCCACGGAGGAGGCGTCGCAGACGCCGTGGAGAGTAACAGATGAGTCAGATGAAGAGCAGATAGGAATGAGCCGAGGGAAAGGGTGGTTGTGAATGGCTGGCAGATCAGCGGTCCAGTCTTGCCAACGCTGGAGCAAGTCCTCGGGTACCTCTTCGTCCCAGGTGAGTCCCCTCTTCCAGGTGTCCTGGAAGAGAATCCTCGCAGATACGACCACTGGAGCGAAGAGGCCGAGGACATAGAACACTCCAGCGGTGATGGAGGCGATCACCCGTTTGGTGACCTTGGCAGATGCAGGTGGCAGATCTGGGACGGCTACATGGAGGACGTCGGTACGGGTGTCCCAATGGACTCCGAGTGCTTTGTGTGCAGCAGGAGAGACGAAGCAGGAGTTGCTCTCTAACAGGTCAGATGGAATCAGTTGTCGAAGAGCAGGATCGTTGGTCCGCCACTTCCTCAGATTCATGCCGGCTGAGTGGCAGAGGTCTCGCAGATCCTGAAACAGGTTGAATGACAGTTCGGTGGACGAAGCTCCGGACAACACGTCATCGACATAGAAGTCCGAAAGTACGGCCTGAGCAGCGATGGAGTGAATAGACAGATGAGTAGTGGCGTGGCGGCGCACCACTTGAGTGGCCAGAAAGGGTGAGGATTTGACTCCGAACGTGAGTCGTCGCATTCGAGCATCACGAATGGAGCCGTCGGCCGCTCTCACCAGGAACCGGTGCCAGTCCCGCTCCTCCGCGTTCAGCAGTATCTCCCGGAACATCTTCGAGATGTCCATGGAGACAGCGGAGACATGGCAACGGAACCTGATGAGGACATCAGGTAGGGGAGGGTACAGGTTCGGTCCCGCAAGGAGCTGGTCGTTGAGTGACGAGCTGGTAGATGTCCTTGCGGAGGCGTCAAAGACAGCCCGCAGTTTGGTAGAGGTGGAACTGTCCTTGAGCACAGCATGGACAGGCAGATAGTATGAGGGCAGCTTCAGTTCTTCAGGTGGGACCTCCTCGGCGTGGCCGAGAGTGAAGTACTCCCGGAACACGTCTTGGAAGTCTTGCAGATGTCCACGTGTCTTGAGGGACCTCTCATTGGCGAGGAGCCGAGAGAGGGCTTGTCGACGGCTGTCTCCCAGTTCAGGTGGGGAGTCCGTCCTCGGTACAGAGACCGAGTAACGGCCGTCTATCAGCTGGCAGCTTTGGTCAAACTGGTCCAGCGCAGATCGTTTCTCGTTGTTGATGGTTGGAGCTTCGGGGACTTGGTCCAGCTCCCAGAGTCTGGAGATGTCAGTTGCAGTGTTGTGGTTGGTGGTGACAGTGTTCACGGCAGGTGGGGCGTCCAAATCCAGGGGACATGAGAGGCAGAGCCCCAGTTGGGTGGGCAGAGCTCCCAAGTCTCCAACCTCGAACGGCTTTCCGGTGGTCAGTGTGGTCAGCTGTGAGATTCCGAGTACCAAGTCGACCCTCCCGCCGAGCTCGGCGTCGGCGAGGGCGTAGTGTCACAGGTCCGGCAGATTTCGGATCCCAGCTACGTTCGCCGGTCTGGCAACCGGCTCCAAGGAAGGGATGAGTGTGAAGGTCAGATCCGGCAGCTTAAATCCAAGATCTACAGAAAAAACAGAACAATTGACAGTGTATTGGCACCTGGCGGTGCCAGAGATCCCAGTGACGGGAATGGGGTCATGCCTCCGCGGCAGACCCAGAGATGCGGCCAGGCTTTCCGACATCATCGGAATGGCTGCACCGGCATCCAGCAGGGCTCGGGCGAGCACAGTTCTGCCTCTGCAATCGAAGGCGACCATAGCAGAGTACAGTGAGGCCGCACCTCGGGAAGAGGCTGCAGGTTGGCTGACCATCATTGGAGCAGGTTGGGTGGTGTTGGTGGTAGGTGCCTCCCTCTCGCGATGCAGCAAGGAGTGGTGGCGACCATTACAGGTTCTGCATGAAAATTTGCTGGGGCACGACTTACAGCCGTGTCCCTCAGATAGACAGTTAAGACATACCTTACGCTCCCTCACGATCTTGTTCCGTTTGTCCACGTCATATCCAGTGAAGGATGCACATCTGGACAGAGTGTGGGATTCACCGCACACCGGACAGTGTAGTGCGGTCCTCCGGGGGGGAGGCAGTTTGGTAGGTACAGGTCTGGAGCGATCGTGTCCGGGTGGGGGCGGTCTAGCAGGCAGAGCAGATGGAGTGTGCAGGTAAGAAGAGCTGGGTACAGGCTGGATGCTGCGACCTTGGAGCTCCTTCTTCTGGAGTTCGACGAACTTCATGAGGTTGTCCATGTCAGGTGGGGTTTTGGGTGGCCTGTGGCGCAGCCACTCACGACGGCACTCCGGCGACATGAAGTTCGAGGCCGACATGGCCAGGAACGCGCCGAGTGAGTCTCCCACAAGGGAGCAGAATTTGTTGTAAGGCAATATGAAATTGTCATAGAGTGCATCCATGTCTGCAGAGGATAAAGTACATGAATTAACAGATAAGACCTTACGTATTATGAGTGGGGCCAGAATGTCTGGCGCTCCGAAAATGGCCTCCAGCTTGTCCAACATGTCGTCGAGTGGCATGTCGTCCATAGGCAGGTTGTGTAGGACCTTGAGGCCTTCGGGGTGCTTAACAGCTTTAATAAGCAGACCCTTCACCTCCAGGGTGGAGTGGCCTCTTGCACGTTTCTCAATTGTCCGTTTAAACATTGTGCGAAAGTTTGCCCACTTGAATGGATCTCCGTCATAGGAGGGCAGTTCTATGTTAAGTGCGTTCCTGTCTGGAACGGCAGCAGGTACAGGTGCAGGCGCAGCTACGGCCGGTGCAGCCTCCTTGCAGGCTGCGGCGGTCATTGTGAATAGACGGGACATCTTGTCGGTGATGGCGTCGCAGATGGATCTCAGGTCAGGTAAGGCATGATAGAACCCCGTGCAGTGGTCAATGACAGAGACCCTGCGGGTGTGGAGCTTGTCGACAGAATTTCTATAGAAGGGCGAGTCTGGCATCGGCTATGCGAGTGCAGCCTCGATGTCGGCTAGCAGAGAGACGGCATGCCTGCGCAGGGGCAGGGCTTGCAGGACATTGGAAACTTCTGATTTCCACTTGACATGAGTGTCAAGAAGGTCCGTATCCTCAGCTTCTTTCACAGATGAGCGGAGCTCAGGGAAGTTCTCGTAAAACTCCTCCAACTGAGCTTGGAGAGCAGTATGTAGGTCAATGGCAGTGGAGAGCTGCACCGACAGTTCCTGCAGTGATGAGGCGTTGATCCTGTCAGGTCCATCCGTAATGATCTTCACGATTCTGTTGTGGAGCTTGGTGGCCATGCCACGCCTACTGCCACGTTTCACTTCCAGTTCATGAACAGAAGTTCTGACTTCTTCAGTTATCACAGTCGACATGACTAAGTATAGGAATAGAACAAACACGGTAAGACAGACTGATAACTTACCTATCCAGATAATTGCTGTGGTAATTTGAGCAGAGCTTCGCCTTGGGAGAGCTCCGTGCAGATGCGGCAGAAGTTGAGGCGGGGCTGCAGACTTCTTGCGCAGAGGGTGTGAAGTGGCGTAGTCCTGAGTGGGTGGAGTTCCGGCACTTCGGCGGGTTAAAGAGGCGGCTCCCAGATTAGGTGGAGTTTCGGCTCACTCGCCCTGATAACCAGCGTTAATGTTAGCTACGTATCCATTACCACTGACCCCAATCCCGTTAGTCTGTACAACCGCCTAACCCTTTCTTACCTCCTGCAGGTTGCCCTGCTGTCCTGGAATCCACAGCCATGCTGTTTGCAGAGGCAGGACAGAGGGGGGGCGTGGCTAGCAGCCCCTTTATTCCCCCCCTCCGCCATCCACCCCCTTTATTCATTGGTGTGGATGGGGGTTACCCGAGGGCAAGTGTGGGGCAAACCCCACGCCCTTCGGCCCCAACAGGAGGCTCGCCGACTCCCTACCCCAAAACACACCTGTCCTGCCCCCTGCCCCAGCAATTGTTGCTTACTACATGCACCCACACTTCCACCCACATTGTATTATTAACTATTTATATATTAATTCTTACATGTTGACGACACAACAAAGTGATTGCTATGAGGTTCAATGCCGTTAAAGTCCACCGTGATGTTTCTCTCCTGTAGACGCCCTTAGCAGAGTCTACCCGAGTAGTTTGCCAGCTGTTCCCGTGGGATCTTTACATACTCCAAGTATGCCAGGCTGCTCCACCGGCCAAGTGTCTTAATCACCGCATCCTCTATACCTCTCTCCGCTGCTGTGGTAGCGGCACCTATCCTGAAGCTGTGGCCACAGTACTTGCTCTGGTCTAGACCCGCTTTTTCCAACACTTGTCTCAACTCTGTCACCAGCCTCTGCCGGGTGAGGTACCGCCCATCTTGGTATCTGAACAATGGCCCCTCCTGTCTGCTCCCGACAGCCAGGTACGCCAGGACTGCCACTACAGGGCATATCGCAGTGCCTGTCTTCCCCAGGTACAGGTGAACACCTTGTCTAAACGGGTCGGTCTTAGACTGTTTCAGGAAGACCTGCAGGACCCTGGGGTTAGCCTGGTTGTCTACGGCAATGTCTGACCTCGTTAGGTGCACTGACGGGTCAAATTCGTGGTCGCTGGGTACGGTCATCTCCCCCGAGCGGAGGAATCCGAAGAAACCGAGACAGCATGCTGCCCAGAGCATCACCTTGTCCGGCTCCCTGCTCTCACCCTCCCAGATTGACTTGATTCTCCGGAGAATCGCTGGAGAGACTGGCAGCCTCTCTCGTTTTCTCACTCCCGCTTCTGCTTCGCAACGTTTCACTCCTCTCAGTGTATACTCTAGCCGGTGCATCCGGCTGTCAAACGGGTCAGGCATTCCCTCTCTGATGTGTAGATACCGCACCCCCGATAGGTAGCACTTTATCGTTTTGTGTTTCAGCCTCTCGGTAGCCAGCTGGGCCACGAACCGGCACAGACACTGCTCCGTGGTTGGAATTGGTCGTGCTCCCTCTGACCGGCAGAATGCCAGGTACCTTCTCTGTGCACTATTGTAACTCCTCAGTGTTGCAGCTGCCAGGCCCTTCACAAAGTAGTGACGAGCAACTCTGTCCAGCTCGTTTCGGTCCAGTCCGGCTGACTCATCACCAGTGTTTGGAGTACTGTGGCTGGTATGGTGGTTGGATACTGGCTCGCTTGAGGCACCTGCAAATAAAATTGGGGGTAATTATTCCGAGAGAGGGCATCCGCTGCCCCATTGTCCCTCCCCGGGATGTGCTCCGCCCACAAGGTAATATTGTGGTACGCCAGGAAGAAGAAGAGGCTTCTCATCAGGTGCATTGCCCTTTCAATCTTACTCCTTCCCGAGTTCAGTACCGCCACTGTGGCCGCATTATCGCACAAGCACCTGACGGTCTTTCCCTTCCAGTACTGTCCCCACACCGCTGCCCCTATCACTATTGGCAGCAACTCCTTAATCATGATGTTCACTCCTTCCCACGATTGGGGCCACTCTAATTGAAACCAGTCTCCGCTGGAGTTAAAGGCTCCACACCCCCACGAGCCAGACGCATCTGAGGTCAAGGTGATATCCCATCTACCTCTCCTCGCACCTGCCATCATACTCTGCCCGTCCCACTTTGGCAGGAAGTAGAACCACCACTGCAAGTCAGACCTAAAGCCTTTGTTAAGCCTGATGCGGTGGTGTGGCTCTTTGGCAACCGCTAACAGCTCGATCATCCGGCGCAAGAAGCTCCTGCCTGGTCTCACAGCACAGCATGCATGTTGGAGCAGGCCAATCAACGATTGCAGCTCTCGCTTGGTGCTGCATCTCCTACCCTTCCACGACCTGATCTCTCTCTGGAGTCTCTCCAGCTTATCGCTTGGGAGCCGCACTGTGAGGTTCTCCGTATCTAACTCCATGCCGAGGAAAGTTAAAGTGGTGGCTGGGCCTTCAGTCTTGTGCTCTGCAATAGGCACGCCCAACCTCTGGCACAAACCTAATGCTATCTCGAGCTCTCTCTCTCCTCCATGTGGGTCGGGTGAGCCTATTATCAGAAAATCGTCCAGGTAGTGGATAGCGTCCACTCCTGCCTCACTCACGATCCATAGCAGCGCATCTGCTATGGCGTTATAGATTTTCGGAGCCGATCTCAGCCCGAATGGCAGCACTGTGTCGATATGCAAGACACCTCTCCACCTCATCCCTAACAGGTGTCTGTCCTCTGGGTGCACGGGCACGGTTCGGTAGGCACCCTCGACATCAAATTTTGCGAGCCTGGCCCCTGCGCCCCGTCTCAATATTCTCTGCACCGCTCTGTCTACAGACGTGTAGGATAGGGAGCACAACTCCGGCTCTACACCGTCATTGACACTGTGCCCTTTTGGGAATGACAGGTCCACTATCAATCGCCACTTTCCCGGCTGGTGTCTCTTCAGGATTACTCCGAATCTGTTAATTTGAACCGGCTGGGACCCCGGTTCTCCGCTACCACAATCACTCTACCTGTGGCCCTCTCTTTGGCCAGGTACTCGTCAACCACTGCTGGGTTGACCTCCGCCGATTTCATGTTCTTTGAGGCTGGTTTGCACATTTTTGCCCCGTACTCAAACCCGATGTGAAATCCCTGGCTCAACCCCCGCATCAAGTAGCTCACATATGTCCTGTCTGGGTGAGTTCTCAGTGCCTCTTCCCACTCCTCTACCCGCATTGGTGTGGTCACTCTGCTCCACTCTACTGGTGTCACCTGACCTCCAACCGGCCTCCTCTCCTCGAACGCAAGCAGGTGCCTTGTGTAAGTGTACCTCCCACCACCTACATCACATCATGGGTGGTGTCATTTAACCCCCTCTTGCCATCGATTCCTCGCACTGCCCACTATTATTATTATTGTTATTATTCATATTATCATTATTTATTTATTTATTTTTTATTATTAATATTACTATTATTATTAGCTATTACTATTATTATTATTATTATTATTATTATTATTTTTTTTTTTTGCACTTGTTATTACCGATACCAGTACTGCTATTGACATTAATAGGAATCTCATAATTCACAATCACATGGCAAAGCAACACATCACTATGGATTATGACCCCTCCCCCTCGTGATAATTAGATGTTCCGTTCATGTTTCAGAATGATCTCTGGTGGCCACGAGCTCCTACAGCTTTTTCACTTTCCCAGGGGCGATTCTGGCATGCCGACCTCCTGTGGCTGCCAGAACACTTCGAGCACACATGCTCGAAACGGCAGTAAGGCAATGCACAGTTGCCGTCGTTCCATGCGAAACATGCTCCTCGCCTCCGCTGTCGGCCTCTCTCCTCTCTCTCTTTACCAGGCTCTCGTCTCTCCTCTCTCCTGGAGCTCTCCCGGTTTGTATGCTGGGGGCGTAATGCACACTCCTCCTGTGAGTGGTCTGCCAACATGCAGTACCCGCAACTCCGACCCTTGCCTCCATGAGCTGCAAAAGTAGTCAGGTAGAGCGACTGGTTCAATTTAGAGAAGTCGGTCTCCTCGAAGTCAGTGATCTGCTGGCGAAAGGCTGCATCATAGAGTAGCCAGCCCTTCCCCCGCACCTTCTGTATTCGGAGACAATCAACGCCTGATAGGCGAGGAGCTCCTTCCATTTCCCCGGGTACTGAGTGCCAACAATTGCCGCGTACGCTGCGAAACACTGTACCCAGCTTAGAATGTCAGGTATCTCCCGTCTCCGGGGCTGGGACGACTCCCCTTCTCCCGTTCCCTTCCTCCTCTCGGCCTCCACATTATCCCGCAGCAGTTCGGCCATGTCCACATACTCGCCTCTTAAAATCTTTTTGACTAGTTTGGCCGGAACTGCTGGGAGAGCTTCACTCAGCAGGAATGGTCTTTGGTGGATCCACTCCTCTCTTTCCTCTCGGTGACCTCCTCCCCCGCAGTTGACACTCGTGAGGGTATCGTACTGGGAAAGGTTCTCAAGTCGAGGCGTCTCACTTCCTCTGGCTCCAGCGCCTCACCGAGCCTGCCACCTGCAGGAAACATTGAGCCCGATCATGCTACTATGTCACCCACTAAACTCCCGCCCTTACACTCGGGCTCTCTGGGTCGCTTACCCTTACGCTCTGTTCCCAGGGTCGCTTACCCTTACACTCCATTCCAGGGTCGCCTACCCTTACACTCCATTCCCGGGGTCGCTTACTCTTACACTTTAACCGATTACACGCGAATGACGCAAATATGCGTCAATTAAGAAAAATCGATAACCGCGGTGGATGCAAATATGCGTCAAAAATGCGTCTTCGCGTCCATTTCGCCCTACAGCTTTGTGGAGTCAAGGACGCCACCGATCACAATTGCAGACGATTCTATATTGATGTAAGTATATTTTAGGCTTATAAAATACATAGACTGCCATAAGAAAATGTTGAGTAAATTTTGTCACAACAATAAGACTTCTTTCTGATAAAGTATAAATTGAAATTATATTTCATAAAATTAATAATAAAGGTAACAGAATAATTTTTTAGAAACCAATATTACTTTAGCTATAACTGCTCATGATAAAACAAGTAGAAAGCTATCTTGGCAAGTGGAACACTGGCACTTCAGCATCCTAGTGATGAAGACAATATTCTTGACCTGGCACAGCATGGCAGTGACAAGGATGGCAGTGACCAGGATGGCAGTAACTCTGATGGTAGTGACGAGGAGTTTGATGACAGCAAGAATGACTTCAGTACTGCTGGGTGTAGTGACTACAGTAGATGCTAGATGGTCAAGGACTCTGACGAGAGAATGGAATTGATGATTCTGAAAGGTAGCGATTTCTACAGGAATTTTAACCACATTCTTTGTAACAATAAGTAAAAATAAATATTGTTATACAACAGGTGAGACTGCAGGGATCCCTCTGACATATAGTTCTATTATGCTATGACCAGTTGCACTTGATAGTAAGATCACAAGCTATTCTGTCAACAATGCAGCCTACCAGCACATCAAAAGTAAAGACATCTTGGAGTACCAAACTGAATACACTATAATATTCTATCATTTATTTGTGATGTACCTGTTTTCATGCACAAAAGCCATAAAAAGCTTCTCTGTTCACAAAATTTATAACAGATTGTTAAGTTCAAAATAAAACACACCCTAAATAAATATCAACAAATTCTTCCTGAATGTAAGACAGATGCGTGCAAAAGCACTTTCTCTTACCTCTATGATCAAGTAGCAAACTGCTTCAGCCATGAAACCATACTTCCAACCTTACTAGTGTGCTTACTAAGAGCTTCAGTGTGATGCCATAAAGGTTTTTGCCAAACAGTGCGAGTACTTTGTTATTTTTCAGTCGGGAACAGCTCCTTAGCGTCGAATTTATGCTTTCCCAATAGCCTAGAGCGTACTCTATCGTTCGATAATACTGTCCCCGAGGCAATCTTCAAACGTTCGTCTTCTTTCTCTCGCTTAGTGTCACCCTCCCACCAAGCAATCAATCCTTTGTGTATCGCATGCGCCCGTGACCGCATTACGTAAGGCGCAATTAAAATTTTTGTTCACGCGTAATCGGTTAATCGACGGGTCGCTTACCCTTACACTCTATTCGGAGGGTCGCTTACCCTTACACTCTATTCGACGGGTCGCTTACCCTTACACTCTATTCGAAGGGTCGCTTACCCTTACACTCTATTCGAAGGGTCGCTTACCCTTACACTCTATTCGAAGGGTCGCTTACCCTTACACTCTATTCGAAGGGTCGCTTACCCTTACACTCTATTCCAAGGGTCGCTTGCCCTTACACTCGATTCGAAGGGTCGCTTACCCTTACACTCTATTCCAAGGGTCGCTTACCCTTACACTCTATTCCAAGGGTCGCTTACCCTTACACTCTATTCCAAGGGTCGCTTACCCTTATACTCTATTCCCCAGGTCGCGTATCCTTACACTCTATTCCAAGGGTCGCTCACCCTTACACTCATCTGCTTGCCCTCACACTTTGCTCCGGGGTCGCTTACCCCTGCTCGTCTACAGGGCCACATTCTATGCCCTTTCCCTTTGCTTTGTTCTCCCTACTGGGGTTGCTTACCCCACCAGGGGACACTTGCCCCTGTACTTTAGGGGACGACCCTCCTCATGGTCAGCTCTACCCATGCTATAGACCTTAGTTAGTTACTACTATTTATTATTATTATTTATTTTATTATTGTTACACATCTATATATATACACACATGGTGGCCCTTATTTCTATGCATTCCTCCCCTCAACTCACAAAACCAAGATTTTTTTTTTGATTTTTTTATTTTATTTTTTTTTATTTTTACTCTTGCCTCCTGTAATGCCTTCCACGACCTTCTTGCTTCCCCCTCTGTCTTCCCTAGTACCTCACCTACATACCTCTTGACCCTGCTGGGATGCCTTCTGTCCCTCTCTCAGATGAACCACTGGGGCCTTCCTCCTCCCGCTCTCTCGGCCCTGGTCCATCTCTCGCCTCCGCTGGTCTTGTCTCCGTGGGCGCCTCTCCTCCTGCCGTTGTTGACTCTCCCGTCGCGGATCCTCCCCTCAGACGCTCGGTCACTCCAGCTATGATGGCGTCGATCACCCGGGAGTCTAGTGGAACCGCGGTCACCTGTGGTGGTCTGGTAGCGCCTGATGAAGATTCTCCTACCATCCTTGTTGGGTCCGCCATCGCGACTCTCACTATTATCTCTCGATACACGGCGACACAAGATCTAGTTGTTCCTTGATGTCGTTCTTGGTGCTCGCTCAAAGGGACTGTTCACCATGAGGCGGGTTGCTCTACTGCGCATGTTCCTGGCGCGGAGGGGCTGTCTGTCTCGTCGCCCCTCCCCAAACGTAATTACCCTCCGCTCCATTAACTGGGTCTAACCTCCGTTTAAACCTCATAAGTGAAGATGGCTGAAGTCGCTGGGCTCGAAGGACCATGCGCAGTCTCCTTGATGGAAACTGTAGAGTTGGCGTCCCTTTCCCGTCCCGCAGGTGATAGATCAGCTTAGCTAAAAGTAGCTAGGGCAGTTAACTTAAGAATGGCAGTTTAGATAAAGGTAAGTTTTAAATGAAGGTTAAAGTCCCACGTTAACCGGCGTTAACGTCTGCACTGGGAGGGGCAGGGCAAGGTCACGAGAGTGACATGGAAATAGGTGGAGCACGGCTTAGGCGGGAAGAGCAGACCTCGTGCTAGCAACAGTCAGTCAAAGCAGACAGCAGAGACAACATGGATGACGAGAACCCTCAGGCAGGACCAGCCCCAGTTGTGGCTGCCGTCAACCTAGACGACCGCACACTGGAGGCAATCGTAAACGCAGTCGCGGATAAGATCAAAGAAGCTGACAGAGATCGAAATAGAGGTGAGGGTGGTAGGACGGGTACATAAGGGGATCTCCTCAGCTAGTCCTCTCCAGCCAAGCGGCTGTGAAACGTACGGGATGCGAGGAGGAGAGCCCTACAGGGGGGGCTGAGGTTAGCTGGGGTAGGTGGGTAGGAGTAGGGGGAAGAAGGTGGTAGGAACTCGGGCATTAATTAGGATAATCAGGGAAGGGCAGCACAGCAGCCGGTTTTAGAGCAGAGCATGGCTCACAAAAAAAAAAAAAAAAAAAAAAAGAGAGAGAGTATAATGAATGACAGAGCATCACCATGGTTAGCACAAGTAGGCAGGGGAGCAGAGGCAGCAGAGCAGATGAATATTAGACAGGCCTGAAACAGGGCCGAACATGGCGGGCAGGTCAGGCTGGTGGCGATAAGCAGGCCACAGGGGGGGCTGGCTAGCAACAGCCCACGCCGAATCTGGCAGTGAGGCGTTGGTTCTTGGGGCAGGTCAACGGCAGTCATCAGGCCGATATTATATAGGTATGGACACCCATACATATGTGACTAATCACAATGCAGGATTGGCTGGGGCCGGGCTAGGGACCGACAGCAGGGTCCTAGCTGCTGGATAGCGGCATAGGCTGGTGGCACATGGCAGGCTACGGGGGGGTAGGGTAGGTTGCCAGCTCGCCGAGACATTCGCAGAGATCTAGGATTATAAGCAGGGTGAGCCGAGGACGGCAGGCAAGACACCGGACCGATAGCTGGGTCCTGGTAGCAGAACGCACAAGGCTGGTGGCGGCAGGCTGGCCACAGGCAAGTAGTGGGTTGGGTTATGCAGGGTATGGGACCGCCTACAGGGTCCTCGGCAGCAACACCCACAGAGCTGGTGGCGGCAGGCAGGCCACAGGAAGAAGTGGGCAGATGGGACCACCGGCAGGGTCCTGGCAGCAGATTCACGAAGCTGGTGGTGGCTGAGAGATAGGGCCATGAACAGGGCCCGAACATTTAGGCGGCAGGCGGGCAAGGTGTCAATTAATTGTAGGGGGGCGGCTACTTAAGGACAAGGGCGGGATGGGTGAGAAAGCTTGTGGCTGGCGCCATGCAAGGTCAGCTTTGGCGCGAACGTCGCAAGGACCAACATGGTCATTACACTAACGTTATTTTATGGCAGGTGGTCCGGGACAGCTCCCGGAGTGCAGTGAACTGGCTGGCTGCGGGGTGCTGGCAGAGGCTGAGGCGGGGGAGTCGGGCTCGACTGGCAGCGACCCCTACAGCGGAACTCCACTCAGTGCCAGGCCAGCAAGGCCCGAGTTGGGCGACAGTTCAAGATGCCCGACCGTGACCCTGGGGCCAGGGTTGCCGCCGATCTCCAGGCGGCTGGTTGACAAGATACAAGCTTTGGAATACGTAGACCTGGCAGAACTCCCACCAGCTCGTGGGAGGTCACGGCCAAGCCACCAGCTGTCGGACGACAGGATAGTGGTGGTACAGGCGGCCGACCTGCTTCAGACCCGGAAGATAATTCCGGACTTGGCAACATGGGTGCAGTGCTTTACGCTATACATCACAGCACTGACAGGAAAACATCCCCACAGGCTGACTGACCTGTTGGGCTACATGTCTCTCACGGCACGAAACAGTAAGAAGTACAAATGGCCATCATGGATCGTCTACGATCAGAATTTCAGACAGGAGGCAGCTGGAAACACCTCGCTGACATGGGCGAAAGCAGACCCAAGCCTATACGCCCAATGTTTTACCGGGCAGGAAAAGGCAACAGAAAACTGGTGCTCGAGGTGCCACAGCGTGGACCACCAATCATATGAATGCCCCCAGGCAGCCAGAAAAAGACCGTGGAATGCAGGCCCAGGGGCGCAACAAGCCCAGCAAGCGAGGGGCTCACCACGTCAGAGTGTTGAGATTTGCCAAAAGTTTAATAAATATAATGGGGATTGTAAGTTCGGAAATGCGTGCCGGTTCTGGCATGCATGCAGCAAGTGCAAGGGCCCCCACCCAGTGACCAGATGCAAATCGGGAGCCAGCAACCAACAGCAAGCCGCCCAGTAGCGGGGTTGGAGGGGGGTGGACTCTGTGAACAGGACAACCCGGGAACGGACAGCTCACGAGACATATGTATTAATAGAGCGACTTGTATCATAAATGTGCCGATATGTTAATGTTACTTACAGTGTACAGACAAAGCAGGGTGCGTGGCTGGGCTGCCCTGACCTGTCGGGGATGGGCGGGTATGCATAGGGGAGGGTAGTTAGGCTCGGCAGATAGGGCATAGGGGCTCAGAAGAGTAGGGTAATTGAGGAAGCCCAGGCGGTAGTGGAGGTTAGGGGTGTTAAGGGCGGGAAGGGTTCCAAAACAAACAATGCAGACTGATCAACATGAGGGCGATGGCTGGGCCCAGCAAGTGTCAACCACCTGGCTGTATATGTGGTATGCAGAGCACGAGCATGGCGGGAAGCACCCTACGGTGACGGGGGAGCAGATCAGAGCACTGGCGGGCTGTACTAGAAGGGAGGTGCCGACCCTCCCAGAGCACTTGACTAAGGTGGTGTCACCCATGAACAGGCAGACATGGGAGAGAGAACTGGCCAGTCATCCCGACGCAGTTCTGGTGGCTGAGCTCCTCAAGGGCATCGAGGTGGGCTTCAGGCTGGGCTACGAGCAAGGCAGAGTCCCCCTGCGAGCAGAGGGCAAGAATATGCCGTCAGCCATGGAGCACTGCAACGTCGTTGACAAATACCTATCGGCAGAGGTGGAAGCAGGCAGAGTGGCAGTAGCAGGCTCGCCGCAGCAGGCCGAGACGTGGGCAATCCACTGCAGCCCATTCGGGGTTATCCCCAAAAAGAACAGGCCGGGCAAGTTTAGACTGATTTTGAATCTGTCAGCTCCGGACGGAGCCAGTGTCAACGACGGCATTTGCAAAGAAAGGGCCTCACTATCTTATGTCACCCTGGACAGGGTAGCAGAGGAGGCAGCTGGGCTGGGGCGAGGCGCATGGCTCGCCAAGATGGACATTCGACAAGCGTACCGCCAGGTGTCCGTTCATCCTGGGGATAGGCACCTGCTGGGCATGAGGTGGCGGGACCTGGTATACGTCGATACGACGTTACCGTTCGGCCTGAGGTCCGCTCCACTGCTATTCACAGCTCTAGCAGACGCCGCATTGTGGGTCATGGCAAGACGTGGCGCCACACATGTGTTCCACTACGTGGACGACTTCATTACGATGGGCGATAGCAGGGCCGATTGCCACAAGAACTCGGCAGTCATGCACGAAGTGTGCACTGAGCTAGGGCTCCCACCGGAGCCAGAGAAAGATGAAGGCCCGGCAACCCGGCTCACGTTCCTGGGCATCGAAATCGATACCGTGGCAATGGAACTGAGGTTGCCTGCCGATAAACTGGCACGGTTGCAGGAAGAACTGCGTGGATGGCGGGGCAGGAAAGCCTGCAGAAAGAGGGAGTTGCTCTCCCTGATAGGGCTGCTTGCACACGCGTGCAAGGTTGTAAGGCCCGGCCGGACGTTTATCAGAAGGCTGATAGAGCTGTCGACCACCGTGAAAAAGCTGAACCACTTCGTCAGGCTGAACAGGGAGGCGAAGTCAGATGTCGAATGGTGGTGGCAGTTCGGCTCGGGCTGGAATGGCGTGCAGCTGCTGGAAAACGCCGACAAGAGACGGAGGACAGATGAGCTAGTGTCTGACGCGTCAGGCTCATGGGGCTGTGGTGCACACTGGGAGACTTCATGGTTTCAGCTCCCATGGGCAGGCCAGGCAGCAGGCTGGCACATCACGGCAAAGGAACTGGTGCCGGTAGTGGTGGCAGCTCTGCTGTGGGGCAGCAGGTGGCACGGCGCAGTGGTGCCAGTTAGATCAGACAACGCGGCAGTAGTGCATATCATCAACAAAGGCACGTCGCAGGATGGGACGGCGATGCATCTGGCAAGGTGCTTGGCCTTCTGCAAGGCCGAGTTCAATATGGAACTGGTGGCGTCCCGCATCAAGGGAGCCGACAACGGGGTAGCAGATGCCTTGTCAAGAAACAATTTGAAAAAATTCTATGCGCTTCACCCACAGGCAGATCCGGAGCCGGTACCCATCCCGGAGGCAATACTGGACCTGCTGCTGGTCAAACAACCAGACTGGACGTCGCAGGCTTGGACCGAGCTGTGGAGCGCTATCGCGAAAGCTCGGTAGCTGCCTCCACGGCACGGGTGTACAGCTCGGCACAGGGGCGGTACACCCGATTCTGCCGTGAGTCGGGGTCGGTGCCGTGGCCGACGTCGGAGCAAGTTCTGTGCAGGTTCATAGCTCACCTGGCCGACGGAGGTATACGGGCAGCATCCCTAAAGAGTTACCTGGCTGGCATCAGGCACGGGCACATTGCAGGTGGCTGGGGCGATCCTCGGATCAACTTGATGGCAGGACTGGAACAGGTCTTGAAAGGCATCAAGCTGACACAGGCCAGGTCGGGGGTGGCAGCATCGGCACCCAAGAGACCAATCACTCTGGACGTCCTAGAGGCACTAAGGCAGGTCTGGCGGAGCGCGGAGGGCCACTGGGACGCATCCATGCTGTGGGCAGCTAGCTCACTCTGCTTCTTTGGTTTCTTCCGCTCGGGCGAACTCACGGTCCCATCAGAGGCGGCGTTCGACCCAGGAGCCCACTTAGCGTTTGATGACGTGAGGGTGGACAGTTTGGCAGCACCCAGTAGGCTGTGCATAAGGCTCAAGGCATCCAAGACCGACCCATTCAGACATGGGGTTGACGTATTTGTGGGCAAGTCTGGGGACGAACGCTGCCCAGTGGCAGCAGTGCTGAACTACATGATCAAGAGAAAGAGTGGTCCGGGACCATTCTTTCGTTTTCAAGATGGATCGGCACTGACAAGGCCAAGATTCGTGGCGGAAGTCAAGCTGGCACTGTCGGGGGCTGGTCTGGACAGCAGCAGGTACGCGGGGCACAGCTTCCGCAGCGGTGCCGCCTCGACGGCAGCCGAACGTGGCATAGAGTACTCCGTCATAAAAATGCTGGGCCGGTGGCGGAGCTCTGCGTTCCAACGCTACATCAGGACGCCGAGGGACCGTCTGGCAGGCATATCGGCGGTACTGGCCAAGCAAGACTCCCACACAGACGTTGGGCGGGGGTCGTTGAGTTGAACGCATGCTGTATCATTCTCACCCTGTAAATCACGTATATATAGTTCATGGAAACGAACAAATGAGTGCATAGGGGGGAGGGGGTGGTAGTAGTAGTATAGGTGTACGGTAGACTAGGCTAATGGGAATCGGAACAAGGTGGTACCGGGGGAGAGCGGGTGCTATGGTTTGGAGGATGGAGGCTTCGATTTTGGCCCGGCAGCAGGTGCCAAAGTCGGAAGGCATTGGCCAGACAGCAGGGGCCAATGCGACCCCAAACCATCGGCACACAGAAAAATAGGGGCAAGGCAACAGCTGCCTGGCACGAGGACAGGCCCCCAAAGATGAGCAGAATGCTGCAACCGGTGCCGGGCAGCTGTCAAGCCCGAGCACCGCAGGCAGGCCTGGGCAGAGCAAAACAGGCACAAGCGCTGCAGACAGGCCCGGGCACAGCTGACAAGCCCGAGCGCTGCAGGCAGGCCTGAGCACAGCGGACGCCAAGGTGCGGCAGGCAAGCCCGACCTCGGTACCACCCGGCACACACATAACTCAAGCAACACAGGCAGGTACGGCAAAGCAGAGCAAAATTGATACCAGTGCAAAGCGTTAATGAAGTAATAGAATAGAGTGAGTCAGGGAGAGAGCAGACGACCAAACACAATACGCAACATGCGCACATATATACGTAATGAGTATGACACGGTTCAGTGGTTTGCCGCAATCCCATGAATCTCATTACCGCATGCGGAAATGAGATATGGAAAAGGGCGGAGGACAGATGAATTAGAAAGCAGATAAGAGACGAATACAGGTACAGGTAAGATTAGAAATAGACTGAAAGAGAGCAAATACAACAGATAAACACATGAGACATAATATTCAGTTTCAAAGTTCAGTTCTGTGTGCAGTTGAGGATTGGGCCGGCCGGGCTTGATTTAGAAGCTCTGTTCGGGTATGGATCCCGAACATCTATACTAAAAATAAAATAAATAATAATGATAATAACAATGTAATAATAACAATAATGATGACTTCGATTATCCCAAAAAGCCAATAATAACACATGCGAAAAGAAGTTGCTAAACTACACTCTGTCATTAAGATTATACAATACATTTTCTTTGGTGTTCAGTTAAGTGAAGTCATACTGTAAATTAAAGTTTAAAAATGTAATGAAAAACACACGTACACACTAACACAGAGTCACTTGATAACAGAGACAGTAACCTGTGTGTGTGTGTGCACTCTGACTTTATTACCACCCATACATGCACAAAATAAACGGTGCACAATTTGATTATGGAATGACTTCAGGGGTTACTGAGTACATACACATACACACACACACACGCACACATACACAGAATCCCACATCAGAAAGCCCAAGTTCAATGAGGAGGGCACTAATTGTGTGTGTGTGTGTGCGTGTGTGTGTGTGTGACTGACTGACGTTTATCAAAATCAGCACTAAAAAATAAAAACAATAAATCCAGACTTATTACAAAAAAAAAACAACTAACAAAATTTTTTTTTAATGATAACAGAATTTGCGTAAAGTGCCCATTGGGCAAAAATCACCGTTAAATTAAAATTACCTAGGGAATGTGAAATAGCACGGCTGGAGTTGAAATAATACAGTTAACAGAGTAAAATAGACAGGTATGTGCACATGCGCACAAAGTCAAAGGCCTTAGTAATGCCGTAGTTTGCTGAAAGGTTAGCAAGGCTTCGAGTTCGGATGTGTGAATACTATTATTAGCTAATGATAACCTGGTGAGCCGTGGTATTACTGAATGCCATTATAATAATAGTACACAGCAGGAAAGTGTGTGACTGTGTGTGTACATGTACACTGTAGTAGTGTGTGTGTGTGTGTACACTGTGTGTTTGCACAATGTGTGTGTGTGTGTGTACACTGTGCAGGGATTCATGCAGGATTTTCCGCTTGAGGAGGAAAAAATATCGGTACATCAAGGAAGTGTAGAAATGTGTCATATAAAAATAAATAATAATAGGCTAATCAGTCTCTAAACTTTGCTCTGTTTCTAAAAATAGCATACAATCTTTTTCTATTGGATGGGGAAACGTTTAATATGGGGGGGGGATATCCCCCCCCTTTCCCCCTCTGTATGAAACCCTGCTGTGTGTGTGTGTACACTGTGTGTGTGTGTATACTGTGTGTGTTAACCCTTCTGCTTACCAATGATGACACTGCAGACAGCATATCAGACTTGAGCTTCTACTATAAAAAACAAAAAAAATGATGATAGTAATTAATAATAATGTAATACTAGTAACAGCAATAATGATAATAGAGTAGAACTTTGATTATCCGAACTTCAATTATCTGAACACTTCAATTAACCAAACGTCTGAAATCCAATAATAATACATGCAAAAAAAGTTGCGTAATTACACCGTCACGTTAGCATTACACAATACATGATTAGTTATCCGAAAAATTCATATTCGGATAGTGAAGTCCTACTATAATGAATAAAAATGAAAACAACACCGGTGTGTGTGTGTGTGTGTCTGTGCTGTGTGTGTGTGTGTGTGTGTGTGTCTGTGCGTTACCTTTATTATAAAAAATTTAACCAAGAATAATAATAATCGGGAATTTACTTGACTAAAGCTTATACCAGCAACAGTAGACTCACAAACGGAAAAAAATGAGTAAGATGAAAAAGATAACTGAAGAAATAGCAAAACTTAAACACAATTAGCTTTAACACCTCTCTAGAAATTGACCGTTACTTGCCCATGCACACAAGCTAGTCATCTAGCATAGCTAACAAAACTGAAGGTATTTTGCTATTAGCTACTTTACTTTAATGAAAAGCTAGTAGCTACCCATAATACTTCAAATTTAAATTTGGGTAGTTTTATCTATTTAGCTGAGGCAACACCATAACAAAAAAACGTTACTAACTAAACCAAATATACAACAAAAAAAAAGTTACTTAACTGCTTCATAGAGTCCGGTTGACTTGCCTCCTTGTCTTGTAGGTCAGCCTCCAGGCTCAACTACCACTCCCCTCGACTCAGCGCAGTGTCTCTTTCTTGCTGTTAACAGAGCGGGCTCCTAGCCTGGCCCCCCTAGTCTTGTCTGCCAGCCTCCTAGGCTCGCCTACCACTTTCCTCGTCTCCGCTGAGTCTCTTGCTTTGCTGTTGACAAAGAGTACGCCCTCTAGTCTACCCCACCCAAAGGGAATAGGGGGCCGCCCCGCCCCACTGTTTTCCTGGGTAAAAGGTAAACAGCCTATGATGTAATCAGTAGCACGAACTTCCGGTTAGATTACTGAGCTAAGCTTGGAGATGCGCGGCTGGATTATTGAACTCATAGTTTACTCGCGTTTTCTGAAATTAACCGCTTTATAGGTACTGCTAGGGTTTCAGCGGGTATATTTAAGGAATCCTAGAGCGCTTGATGGTGATATTGGTACCAAAATACTCCACAGAGTGTGCTCTACACGATGGTATAAATAACTCAGTTTTCATTTTTTTACGTAAAAGGTCCCTTTTCCTAGGCACTGGTCACTATAGACACTCACAAATTGATAAAAAAATATTATTTAAAGAATATCTTACAAAAAATTAATCAATTTGTTTCCAGAAGATTTTGAGGAATGGAAACTGAAACTGTTAAATTAACTTAACGTGTTAATTCAGGAAAATCATGTAAAATTTTGAAGACTATATCCTTCTGTTAGTATTATTCTGAAACTACATTATATGAGTCACTATCGCTATGGATCACAAAGCTAAATTAAAGCATAATGCCTCCCATGGAAATTTTTAAAACATTACTTGCACTATAACAAGAAGAACACAGCATTCTTTTAGTTATTATTTCAATTCAGACTAGCTTTGTCTATATTCTCATTTAGAATTTTCCACGAATGAAAAGAACTTACCAATAGGATAAGAGCCAGAAGACATTGTATCATTCGTCAATGAACTTTCTCATCCCACAGGGATTAAACAACTGCATGTGTATTAAGAAAGGGTGTCATGTATGTTTAGGTGAAGATGATATATGCTATATTTGGTAAAAATATAGTTTTTTTTATCCTTCAGGAGATAATATTGTATTTTTGATATTGGAAAAAATGTCCAGAAAACGGAAGTATTGTATTTACATTGCAATAACTTTTTTGTAATGATTTTTAATGAACATTAAAAGCAACAGAAAGATCATTAAAAAATTAACAAACATTGTTAAAATAGCGAACAGTTTTTTTCAGTGTGGTTATAGTTCAATAGTAAGTTATCAAAAATAATTAACAATAACTATCATTATTGTAGTAGTAAATAATCAGAACAACAAAAATATAATGTTACTTCTTAATAAAAAAAGTTTTTGATTTTTTTTTAAACACAATTTTAATGACGATGGTGGAGACGGCAATTGTTGTAATTGTAATAATCACAATCACTGTTACAATGACAGCGACAGCGATAACTATATAAACAAAATATAAAATGCAAATTATTATCAATAAACTTTGTGAGGTGAGGTATTTTATATCAGAAGTATAAATTATGTTCTTAAAGTTATTTAAAATATTTATGATAGAATACATAATGAGCATGAACCCAAAATACTTTTAATTATTGAACACATCACTAGTATCCTAAGGATCAACTATGACAATAACTAAACATCAGAGTAATTTAATAAATTCACATGTGAATATAATTTGTGCCAGTATTGAACAATAGTAAAAACATTCACTTATATTTGCTATGAACCAAATTTTAGAAAAAAAAAAGTGAGACGGAATAATATGGATTAGCACATGTGTTCGATCTGCCATAAAAGGACTATATAATAATATAGCCTCTGAAATACCCACTTAATGTGGAAGGACAGGGACAAATCGAAGTCATTCAAAAAGTGTTAATGCTTTCAAAGCCCTAGGCACTAAGCCAGTGGTATTTACCATTGAAGAAGGCATGAATAAGATGAACTGTCCCAACTATTATGGCTATCATCACAATTTACAACTTCAGACACGTCATAAAAACTAGATTGAAACTTTCTCACCTAGAAAGAAGTCTGGAAATAAGCAAAGGAAAAATGTGAAAAAACTGTAATCCCCGGCGACAACTAGGATTTTTTCCACATTTTTCCTTTGCTTTTTTCCAGACCCCTTTTGGTAAGAATGTTTCAATCTAGCCATTATTTCTATGCCACAAACCTTGTCATGTCAAACTCAGCAAAGAAAAACTAGAGGTGGTTAGCTATTTAGGTGTTTGAACGGATGGATGGCGAGCATCACGTGCTATATTTTGTTTATTTGGTCTTACCAAAAAGGGGTGGGGCTGAGTTCGCTGGGATTTCTTTCCTCGAGTTTTGGTTTTCTTCCCAAATTGTCGGACTCTGTCTTACCAAAAAGGGGTGGGGCTGGGTTCGCTGGGATTTATTTCCTCGAGTTTTGGTTTTCTTCCCAAATTGTCGGACTCTGTCTCAGCCATCTCTCCCACACATTTGTGCCTAGCCTTGTCTGCTTTACTCCTAAAGAGTCTCATGCATTAGTTGGGGTTTGATACAGAGGGGGGGGGGGACCCTGGGATTTCCCCCCCCCTATGATTTTCACCTATACTTATTAAAACATACAAAAAATACTTTTCCTCCCAACTTTTCTTGTAGGTAAGCCTAGATTTGTACAATTTCTTCAGGCTAGCCTTTGAATGCTTTAGGTTGGAGCTTACAAATGTATCAATAATTTTTAGTTGAAATTACCAGCATAATACATTATGTTCAGGTCTACATTGGTTGCACAACAAACTTTTCCTTAATTTTTCCTGTCTATCATTATATATTTTAAGTACATGTTTAATGATTGAAAGTAGTGTATTTTTCCTTTAACATTTCTACCTATTGATAATCCTGGTATTCATTAATCCTAACTGTGGTTGTTTTGTTAAGTTCTCAAAATACTGCTTACACTTACCGTGATCTGGAGGTGAAAATGAAGTTGGAGTGAGTACAGTATTCTCTGACATAATCATGGTTACATTACCAATATAGCTCATACTATATTTTAATATTCCTTCGTCAACATCGATAGGAAATGCTATTACATGACATAATCCACTTTCACTCGGTTGAAATAAAACTGATGTAGCACAATTACTAATTAAAGAATACATTCTTCCGAATGGTTTGGGATCTGATATTAAAAAAAATTGTAATTTATTATAACTGCATGTGCATTCTATAATTAAGCTGAAGTTCATCTTTTTCAGTGCACATTGAAAGTCAGTAGATATGATATCTATAAATAAAATTATTTATAATTGATAATTCATCAATGTTGCATGAAATATTACTTACCTTTATGTGTGTTTATTGAACCATCAACCTTTACAGGGTCTACTGCTGCATATATAATGCCTTCCTTTACATATCCAGTATGTTTTATATCATATATATATATAGTTCTTCCAGACACTTTTTCTGATACATAATAATGCTGAGAATCTTTTAAGCTTAAAGTAATAAGTAGTGGAGGCAGTAGAGGGGCATGAAATAGTAGTAGTACTCCTTTAGCAGTAGTATTTCTTAAAAAACTCACAGATAATGTTGTTGAATTTAGTAACAAGTTTTGAGCATCAAAAGTACCTATTAAATAATTGAAAAAATTTTCCAGCAATTAATCATATATTTCAAGTAATGAATGAATATTCTAACCAACAAGTTATAATGTATTATAAACAAACATTAAAATTACATTAAATTTAACCTGCAAATCATTACCAAGCACAAGAATGTCGATTACAAGCAGGGTTTGATACAGGATTTTTTGCTAGGGGGGGAAAGTCAAATAGCGACCTTATAGTTGTATTTTTTTTTGTCCTTTGTCCTTGCAATACTAGTAAGGTAAGGAAATTAAACTTATTTTATTATATTTATGTATCGATCAATTGATTACCTCTAATATACAGCTTTGTTCATTTTGAAAGCTGAATAGATCTGACATTAATTAAGCCAGACTCCTAATAGGTTATCCTTCTAGTTTGAATGGAGTAGGTGTATCATTTTATGGATCACCAGTTCCAGTTTGAAAGTTGCTTTTAGCACTGGTCATTGTGAAGCAGCTGCCTGGTTGGTAAGGGTATATTTATTGCTTTGGCAGACTGTAGAAGTTGCTGAGTAGTAGCTAATGGATATCAGAAAGTATTTTAGGAAAAAGAGACCTTGTGGCTCCAAAGGAAGTGAATCCGAACCAAAAAAAAGCAAATGTGATAGCTATGAATCGGTGGAACACAAGGAACAGATTCGAGCAGTGCAGCAGAGAGAGAGTGAGGAGGTGAGGGAGGAAGTGAGGGAGAGAGAAGAGGTGAGGAAAGAAGTGCAGCAGAGGGAAGAAGGGCAGCAGAGGGAAGAAGGGCAGCAGAGGGAAGAAGGGCAGCAGAGGAAAGAAGTACAGCAGAGGGAAGAAGTGCAGCAGAGGAAAGAAGTACAGCAGAGGGAAGAAGGGAAGCAGAGGGAAGAAGTGCAGCAGAGGGAAGAAGTGCAGCAGAGGGAAGAAGTGCAGCAGAGGGAAGGAGTGCAGCAGAGGGAAGGAGTGCAGCAGAGGGAAGGAGTGCAGCAGAGGGAAGGAGTGCAGCAGAAGGAAGAAGGCAGCAGAGGGAAGAAGTGTAGCAGAGGGAAGAAGTGCAGCAGAGGGAAGGAGTGCAGCAGATGGAAGGAGTGCAGCAGAGGGTAGGAGTGCAGCAGAGGGACGTAATATAAAGATGAACATTGGCAGAGGCAACCCAAAGTTAGTCAGGAATGATACTGCTGAGATCTCTTTTGAGAAGAGATATTCTCAAGGTCACTGAATGGGCAGAATAGCTTGCCTGTTTGTCAAAAAGAAGATGGAAATCTTCATGAACTTTGAATGAAGTTATCATATAGAATAATAAATGATAGCTCAATAGTACTTGAGGCTAGTTATAACTACACAGCTTACATGAAATTGTAGCCATTCACTACTTGTGCCTGGTTTTACATTTAATAATTGGCTATTAACAAGAAACAGTGCAATCTATTCTAAGGACCTTAGTGTTTATGGTATCAAATGGTATAAAATGATTCTGGTTTAAGGATAATTCATTGCTTGCCTCTCAGTGCCCCAAGCCTTTTTGTTTAATATAAAAAATACATGCATCATTTCTTGGTATGTCTAGTTTCATAAATAAAGTCACCGTTGCGTCTGTGCATTGGATAGAAAATTAAACTGAGACAAAATCAAAACAACTCATATCTGCGTTGCATGATATAGGCCTCAGTCATGTCTGTGCTGTTTATGCTCATATGTGACTTTACACATTTTTGGTGCACTGAAAAATTTGGATCACAATATGACAAGTGCAGCTGCAATTATACATTCTATGATACTGGCATCAGTGTATTTCAACTTACTACTTAAAAAAAAAGCATGATGACTCATTGTTTGCTGGACAAAGATGCCAGACAGCTTCAATAGTGTGCCAGCTGTTTCTATGAATGCAGCAGAGTCTAATCAACTAAGGCAAGTGTATTTTTTGAAAAAAAACAAAAAACGACAATATAAGATTTAAAGGAAACAGCTTCAACTTATATAAGTTTACACAGTACTAAAAGTCCAATAGAAGTAGTAGACTTGCCAATTTTGAAAACCGTCTTCATTTTCCTGTCCTGAAATCTCACATAACCAATAGACCAATTTAAACTATATAGCTAAAGATATTTTTCAAACTGAGGACCCAGTTTTAAGGTGGAAAAGGTATGCATGCATATGGCATCTACATAAGTCAAAGTGTCAAATAGGTTCCTGTTAACTAATACAAACAAGCTCAGCTGGTGCAGCCGAATGTATTTTCAACGTTATTATAATTATCAAGTTCTGACCTTTCATAAAAATATATTGAAACTTTCCTTTTGCTTTTTTCAAGATCCCTTTAGGTGAGAAAGTTTCAATCTATTATAATAATTATAAGACAAAACACTTTCGCTGGAAAATCACACATGTAATGATTAAAGGGATGCTAGCAGGTACTAAACTTGTTCCTCACACTCTCCAAAAATCTGAGATACAAGCCTTGTATCAAACAGTCACTTTGATATATATGCTTTGATGATGCCAAATGGTAATAGATGCGCACTGCAGAAGAAGAGAGGACAATCAAGAACTTAATTTGTTTTTGTGTATATTATTTGATGCCACGTATTATCCTAATTGGGTTATAGCTAATATTCATAATTACATTACAATCGAATTGGAAAGGCTTGGTGCAATTGGGTTTTATATACTCCGGGCTGTTGCACCAGCTTAGAGTTTGCTAAAGATAGCTGTTTCTCAACTATAAGGGTAAACTATGGGTCACCTTTACAGTGGAAGTGGTATCAGCGAGCAGGCTAAGTCGTTTTTTGCCCACTCAGCGGAACTCCGAGTGGTAGTAGAAAACGACATGAAGCAAGAGGCAACTCAGAATAGCACTAATGCCAAGGCTAACCACCATATTTTAGTAGCAGCAGTGATTGAGACGAACCCCATGCCAAATCAAGAGAAGAGATACAACAGTTTGACAGATCTGGCTCAGCAGTGATCATGAAGAAACAAACAACACACTTATGGTAGTTGTCAGGAATAGTCCTGGTGCAACTTCTGAACATTCAATATAAAAGTTTTATGTTATTTGATTTTGTCATGAATGCATTTTGTAATTTTTTTAGGCTACATTGTACCTGGACCACACAATGAACCCCGGTATCTGTGGTATGAGCCTATCTGGAGTGGTTACGAAGAAATATCCAAGCAACAAATGCATTCTGCATACAAAGGGCGAATTATTGCCTACCAATGAAGAATGACGTCTGTCTAACATATTATTGAGAGAGATCTGTGATGGCAGCACAGTGTCTAGCAAAGAAGTTTACCCAAGAGTGTTGCTACAGAAAAAAAGCTATGTCTGCCTTGCTGAGTGTGTTTGGTAGGACTGATCTTCTGCTACAGATGCTTTATGACAATGGAACCCATTTTAGCGGCTATCTTATTAAAGAACTGACTGCGTTTCCTGGAATGAACTAAAACAAACTACTCCATACTACCTACAGTGCAACGAAGGACAATTTCCAGAATGTACTGAGAAAAGAACATAGTGAAGGAAAACATTAGGTTAAGCAACTGCTATTCGCTCTTTTTGCATTACTCCAGATACCATGCCATTCCACTGGATTCAGTCCATATGAATTAGTTTGGGGTAAACACTCTTGGACTTGGTCTATTATGAATGGGTGGATAAAGATTTTGCAAAGCTGAGTGTAAGTAAGTGGGATACAAACTTGGCAGATAAGTTAGAGTTCCTGGACAGTGAAAGTATGTTGTAAATAATGTGAGAAACATAAACAGTTGTAATCTGGCTGTAAAGGGTTGCGACTGCAAAAAAATTGGTATAGAATTAAATTTGGTATCTAAAGAAGCAGAATTATTTTGTTGAATAACATGTCCGAAACCAACACAAAATGTTTTGGGAATTGTTTATTTAAGATTTAAATTTTAAGTGTAAAAATGACCACAATAATTGAACATATTTTTTTTCCAGGCTAAACATGAAGATTGGGATGAGAATTATACATACTATGTTAATTGAAACTATAGTGCATGTTAATATTCCAAGTCCATATTTTCTTTACTTCACAACTTATGGTGAAAATTTTACAAACTTGACCATGACAATCCTCATTGGAAGTTAACCATCTGACACTATACCAATTATACTGCATTCCAAAATTTTTAGTAAGAATTTCTAGTGCAAAAGTAATATTTATGATGACAGAGTTAGCATGGAAGCCTCAAGCATCCAAACTCACTTCTTTGGATCAAATTGTGTTAGTTGATCTGTGTGAATTACAAACTTTTTCCATAAATTTTTGCATGAACTAAGCTAAAGTATATTATTATCTAACAATACTGAAGTTTTATGTAACTTAACTAGTCAGGCTCACTCAATATTTGTGATAAAGCACAACACTAGTTACCGAGCGAAGCGAGCGAGATACTATTAGGGGTGGATAATGCAAAATCTAGTATATGTTATTGGCGAGCGAGCGAGACAGTATTAGGGGTGGATATAGCAAAATCTAGTATATGTTATTGGCGAACGAGCGAGACAGTATTAGGGGTGGATAATGCATAATCTAGTATATGTTATTGGCGAGCGAGCGAGACAGTATTAGGGGTGGATAATGCAAAATCTAGTATATGTTATTGGCGAGTGAGCGAGACAGTATTAGGGGTGGATAATGCAAAATCGGGTATATAATATAATGTATATGTATGTAAGTATGGTTGGTACATATGCCTCTCAAACACGAGCGGGTGTCTTTTTTTCTCCTAAAAACACGGCTTTTCAGGCTTGACCCCAGTTTCTTGGGATACTACGACATTAACCAAGTGTTTCTTTAAACTTGGGCTCAAACTTGTTTTTCAAGTCACAAACAGTTGCTACAACCGGTTACTTAGGCATTGAAGACCTTTACCAGACTTAATTTTCAAAACTTTGCCATTTCGGGAGGCTATGAAGTTCCAATTGTTGGTTATCAAGACCCACCAGTAGCCAGAATGCCTTATATTAATGCTGAGGAAGCTACCACTGCTCAGAGAAGCTGAGGTAAATAGGTAATTCCATACTAAAATTACAAAAATAACTCAGGCCATTCTTTTTTATATCAGAGAACTTGTTGTCAAAAGTGACTGGTAAATTCAGATAGTCAGAATGGCTTCAAATTGATACTACTGAAGTACCAATACTCAGGAAATTTAGGTAAGAACTAACTCCATATTTGTTTTCTGAATAACAAAAATAACACTGCCTATTTTTTTTTTGTAGCTGAGAGCTTACTCAAGAGTTACTGGTAATTGAGGTAATCTGAATGGCTTAAGTTTGATTATACAGAGGTTACCATTACTCATGTAAGAGAATGTTCAACTTCTATTATACTACTAAGTTTAATACAATTATGTGGTGACAATACTGCAGTTTTGTGTACCTAACTTGAGGTTCGCTACCATTTGTGCTCAAGCACATCACTAATTGGCGAGCGAGTGAAGTGAGTGAGACAGCATTTTGGGGTGGATAATGCAAAATTGAGTATATATTATTGGCGAGCGAGACAGTATTAGGGGTGGATAATGCAAAATAGGGTATATGTTATATGTATGTATGGATGGTACATGTGCCCCTTAAGCGCGCATGTGGGGAACATTTTTTCTGCAAAAAAATGGCTTTTTAGGCTTGACCCCAGATTATTCTGAAACAACAGCATTTTAAGCAAGTCTTATTTTAAACTTAAGCTCCAAATTGTGAGAGTTCCTGGGAAAAAGTCACAAAAAGTTGCTACGACTGGTTACTATGGCATTGAAGACACTTTTCCAGACGCAATTTCAAAACTTTGCCGTTTTAGGGGGATACGAAGTGCCGATTGTTAGTTGTCAAGAGCCAATGGTAGTCAGAATGCCGTAATATAATTGCTAAGGAAGCTACTACTACTCGAGGGAAGCTGAGGTAAGTACGTAATTCCATATTTGTTAGCTAAGTGTACAAAAATAATTCTGGCCTTTCTATTTTGTAGCTAAGAGCTTGTTGTCAACAGTGACTGGTATATTCAAATAGTCAAAATGGCTTAAATTTAATACTACTGAAGTTACCACTGCTCAAGAAAATGAGGTAAGAAAGTAATTTTGTATTTGTGTACTAAAACTGATGGTCTTTTGTTATTGTACCTGAAAGCTTGTTGTCAAAAATTCATGGTACTTCACATAGTCAATGTAACTTAAATTTGATACTACAGAAGTTACCAATACTCAGGAAATTGAGGTAAGTAGTAATTCCATATTTGTTTTCTAAAATTACAAATAATAACACTGGTTTATTTTTTTTAATCGTAGCTGAGAGCTTGTTCAAGGATAATTTAGGTTATCAGAATGGTTGATGTTAGATACTACAGAAGTTATCAGGTAAGAGAGCGATTAAATATTTGTTTGCTGAAAAAAGGTCATAAATGCTATTATAATTTTTGCATGAACTTAGCTAAAACATAGTAACAATACTGTCATTATACGTTACCTAACTAGCAGGCTCGCTTGCCATTTGTGCTCAAGCACATCACTAGTTGGCGAGCGAGCGAAGCGAGCGAGACAGTATTAGGAGTAGATAATGCAAAATCGGGTATATGTTATATATGTGTGAATGTATGTGTGGATGGTACGTATGCCCCTTAAATGCGCGCGCAGGGAACTTTTTTTTTCTAAAAAAAACTCCTGGTTTTTTGGCTTGACCCCAGTTTATTCTGAAACTACAGCATTAAGCAAGCCTTGCTTTATACTTAAGCTTCAAAGTGTGAGAAAATTCCGGCGTAAACGCTTGCTTTTCAAGAAATAAATAGTTGATTCGACCGGTTACTATGGCATTGAAGACCCTTTTCCAGACATAATTTCAAAACTTCGCCGTTTTAGGGGGGATGCGGAGTGCCGATTGTTGATTGTCAAGAGCCATTGGTAGTCAGAATGCCGTAGTATTAATGCTAAGAAAGCTACTACTACTCGAGGGAAGCTAAGGAAAGTACGTATAATTTTGTTAGCTAAATATGCAAAATAACTCTGGCCTTTCTTTTTTGTAGCTAAGAGCTTGTTGTCAACAGTAATTGGTAAATTCAAACAGTCAGAATGGCTTAAATTTGATACTACAGAAGTTACCACTGCTCAAGAAAATTAGGTAAGAAAGTAATTTTGTATTGTGTGCAAAAATTGATTGTCTTTTGTTTTTGTAGCTGAGAGCTCGTTGTCAAGAATTCATGGTAATTCAAATAGTCAAAGTAACTTAAATTTGATACTACAGAAGTTATCAATACTCAGGAAATTGAGGTAGCTAAGTAGTAATTCCATATTTGTTGGCTAAAATTACAAATATTAACACTGTTTTTTTTTTATGTTCAAGAGTTACTGGTAATTGAGTTTATCAGAATGGCAGATGTTTGATACTACAAAAGTTACCATTAATCAGGTAAGAGATTGATTTTGTATTTGTTTGCTGAAATATAAGGTCATAACTGCTATTATAGTGTTTGTATGAACGAAGCTAAAACATAGTAACAATACTTAGTTTTATGTTACCTAACTATCAGGCTCGCTCGCCATTTGTGCTCAAGCACACCACTAGTACATACATATATATATATATAATGTATATATGGATGGTACGTATGTTGGCTACAATTACAAAAATAATACAGGGCTATTATTTTTTGTTCCTGAGGGAATGTTCAAGAGTTACTGGCAATTGTCAGAAAGGCGTAAGTTTTATACTACAGAAGTTACCATTACTCAGACAAGAGAGCAAGTTTGCACTTGTTTGCTCATAAATGGTAAACTGCTATTATACTGTTTTGTTGGAACTAAGCTAAAATATAAATTATAAGTTTTATGTTGCCTAACTAGGCAGGCTCGCTCTATACTTGTGCTCAAGCACACCACTAGGTGGTGTGCTTGCACTAATATCGAGCGACGTATATTTGGTACATATGCCCCCTAAATGCACGTGCGGGTTCCCTTTTTCTCCTATAAATATGACTTTTTAGGCTAGCCTTCAGCTTCTTCTGGTACTACAGGATCCAGTAAGGCTAACGTCATCTTAAGACTTAAATTGTACAATAATTTCGTAGGTGCTCAGTTTTTCAGGTCCCAAAAAGCTGCTCAAGTGGTTAGTAAAAATGGGATGGTAGTGCAGGATCACAAGCAAGAGCTGTAAATTTAAGAAAATGTAATACAGCTTTATAGATTAGTTCTCAATTTGTTATGGCACTACAGAACCAAAGACTTGCTGTGTCATTATTTTATATTAATCACAAATACCACAGTTTGCTGTGCTATTATATCTCTATATAGCACAGTAACTAAGTGAAATACAGCAGTAGCTAAGTGAAATAGTACAGATAAGTGCGCACGTGTGCAGCGTTAATCTTGGAAACGTAAAGTTTGATTAGTTTCTTGTTAGAGACAATGCCATTTTTATCTCAGAAGCTCTACCCATATTAGATGGAATGATTTTGAACAGATTAGTAGGAGCTGTACGTGATGCTTATCCTGACATATGGAGATAGTGAGTGAAGATACAGTGTAGTTACAATTGTATGTGCCTTTTTAAAAAGCTGGCCCACTATTAGCGAGTGATAGCACAGGTAACCAGTTCTATTAGGGATCAATAGCACTCCTAAAGCAATTGGAATAGCACTGTTAAGCAATTGGAATAAAGCAATTGGAATAGCACTTGTAAAGCAATGGGAATAGCAATCGTAAAGCAATTGGAATAGCAATCGTAAAGCAATTGGAATAGCACCTGTACAGCAATTGGAGTAGCATGAGGTTTTGCCTCGTGCTATTTCAATTGCATTCACTCATGCTATTAATCCAAATAGCAAGAGTACCATGCTATTACTCATACTAATAGCACAAAACATAAACTCTAGTGTAAACAAAATTTTACTAAACTGAAAATGAAAATGATATTTAAAAAGTTTTCATGAGTGAAAAACTATAGCTAAAAATTGTTGTTGTTTTTTCAATGTAATTGGTTGCTAAATAACACCTAGATTATACAATGTAGCCAGCGAAGGAGCAGGATGGTTCTGTAGAGTGTGGTGAGTGTGGGTTATGGTTAAGGAGCAGAGGAGGCCTAGCTGTTCACAAATGCTACACATATAACCAGCCTCAAGAATTTTCACTAGCTAGTGCCGAGGAACTGCGGTGCAGTGGGGAATGCCATAGGAATTTCAGGAGACTTGGAGACTTGAAGAGACATAAGTGTAGAGGAGAGAGGGAGAAACCAGTGCATGAACAGAAGGGAGCAATCTAATGCAGCAAGTGTGGGAGATTGTGAAGAAGTAGGGATAGTTTGCTGTAAACATATGCAAAACTACCAGAGACGATATAGTTAAAGCCAGGAAATGACAACTTATACCACCCTCTCATATATCTTGGAGGGCCACATGACCAATCATTGGTAGTGGTGATCAAGGACTAAGGACTAACGATGTATGTTACTCTCATGAAAAACCATTATAATATTTTACGAAACACTGAATAAGGTCATAGTGAAAATATTATTAAGATGTAAAAGTTTCTGTTAATTTGTTCCTTTAATTGCTTTTTTTATTCTTCTTATGAATTCATTAGCACTGTCAGTGACCAATCATTGGTAGTGGTGATCAAGGACTAAGGACTAACGATGTATGTTACTCTCATGAAAAACCATTATAATATTTTACGAAACACTGAATAAGGTCATAGTGAAAATATTATTAAGATGTAAAAGTTTCTGTTAATTTGTTCCTTTAATTGCTTTTTTTATTCTTCTTATGAATTCATTAGCACTGTCAGTCAGTTCAGTGTTTTAATTAATACATCAAAATGGCATTTGAAAGTGTTCTAATTTTATTGGGACCATCAACTTTTTTATCTTTATTCCTGCCTTTTGAGGTAAAGAGCAAAGTAAACAAGATTGAACTGACAGATAATGCTAAAAAATTCATAGGCAAAAATTGTTATTTGACTAAATGATAATCTTACATATTTTACATCATATAATTCTTCAATCAATATAATACTATGACTTTCATATAATAAACTTGTTTTTTTTTAGTTCTTGTATCTTTTGTAATGTACAAAAATACTTTTCATTAGAGTAAATTGTTGTGTGGTACATAATGCCCCTCCCCCCACTTGAAACAATTACCATCACCCATGATGATATATCTAGAAATATAAAATGTATGGTATATAAACCACACAAGTAGGTTAAACCTCAGATGACTAGTGATACAGTATCTTTGTATATAATTTGATGCCACTGATAAGTGTTAGGTTATATTCATCTGACCAGAGGAAATTTACTTTTGCCCAACCTGGTGTACGTTCTTAGGTATTACTTGTTGCTTTAACCTCTTAATTTATTCTCTATTGCCGGCTCCCACTATTCTTATGCCCGTCAGGATACACACAAGCATACCACCTTCAAATCATCACTAAATTCACCTCTGTGATCAGACACATCACTGTATAGTTGTGGATACTCTGTTTGGATCAAGTCAAGTTACCCTGATGAGTGACCAACACCACACTGTAAACCAAAAGGTGTGTAGTTCACACCAAATTAAGCGTGAATCACTTGTAACAATAGTCACACCAAAATCTGGTGTGATGCGCACACGTCGTCGTTTTGGTGTGATGCACACACGTTGTCGTATTGGTGTGAAGTACACGCCAAATTCAGTGTGAGTTCATACTAAAATCAGTGTGCATTCACACCATAATGAGTATGAACTCATACTTACATTAATGCTGAATTATTTTGAGTTACATTGATTCTAATATTACATATTAACACTTTTTTCCAAAAAAAGATTAGTGTAATTCCCGATCTCATTAATCAGAGGACAATAATCTTAGTCAACTCTCTTACCTAGCTCACAAGTGCACAACATATTTATAAGGTATATTACAATGATAATAGCATTGGTTTTTGCCTGCACAAAAATATAATTAATGTTCGGTAAAGGGTCCTTACTATTCCCTTCAGTATGAATTTCACACTAAGTGTGCATTAACACTAAATAGAAAGTGTGAAGGACACATTATGCATAGATGGATGATGGGCATTCACACCACCAGTTGGGTGTGAATTTGGTGGGTTTTCATGCTATAATTTTTACAGTGTGCAAGCAATATCCAGGCATTGACTACAGCTCAGCAAGAATACCATGCAAGATTGTCTATAGCAAAATATTTGAAAATGACTCTAGCAATCAAAAACAAGAATTGTTGATTGTTTACCTCACACTGTAAAAATTAAAGCGTGAAAACCCACCAAATTCACACTAAACTGGTGGTGTGAATTCCCACCACCTGTGCATAGTGTGTCCTTCACACTTTCTTCCTAGTGTTAATGAACACTTAGTGTGAAATTCACACTCAATGGAATAGCATGGACCCTCTACCGAACATTAATTATATTCATGTGCAGGCAAAAACCAATGCTATTATCATTTTATAAATGTTTTGTACACTTGTGTGCTAGATAAGAGAGTTGACCCTCTGATTAATGAGATCTGGGATTATACCAATCTCTTTTTGGAAAAATAATGTTGCTATGTAATACTAGAATCAATGTAACTTAAAATAATTCAGCATTAATGTAAGTATGAATTCATAGTGATTATGGTGAGAACTCACACTAAATTTGGTGTGTACTTCACACCCAAACGATGAGGTGTGCGCATCACACCATATTTTGGTGTGACTATTGTTACAAGTGATTCATGCTTAATTTGGTGTGAACTACACACTTTTGGTTTACAGTGCAGGTAAAAGTAAGTTTATTTAAACATACATTTCAAACACAATGCAAAAAACCTTAATCTTAACCCATTATTTTATATTTACATAATTAGCTTTTTTTTGGAACCACACTTCTGAGTAGATTATTGTTTGAAAACAACACCAAATTGACAATCAATATAGTAAGGTTTTGTCTATTGTAAATGAAAGAAAGAATGTTGTGCACATTGAAATACTGGTTTATTAAAATTCTGGATACAAAAATGAACAGGGACATGGCTACTCCTTTAAGCTACTTTTTCAGTTTCTTTTGAGTGTTCTAATCAGGCCATCAAATATGACTGTCTGAATAGGAAACTCAAAAATTAGAAGAACAGTTGTATTCGCTTATGTAATTATTTTGCTGAAAAACATTTGCTTTTGCATCTCTCACGCATACACGTTTATTTTTACTTCCTTATGTGTAATTGTATTGTTACTCTATTTTAGTTTAGACAATATCCACAAGAAAATTGAAGTAAATAATATCATCCATAATTATTTTAACTTTATCATTCACATAATAACTAAAACACTAAAGACATTGAAACACATATGCAAATTTCATCAATGTTACTAATGTAAGCTTTTATAGCAAACTTACTAATTATAGTGCTTGCAATGGTTGTATTTTGAAGTCCAATAAAAGATGCATTGTAGCGTCTATTCATTGGAACATATGACGGTAAATTAAATTTTATTGTTGTCATACTGTAGCAATTATTACTGATTGTCAAATCATCAAGAATTATCATGCTGTTCTTGTGAAAATCTCTCAAAATAACACTATATATACATACTGCTGGGATCTAGAAATAAGAAACATATCAAAGGCATATGTGTGAATTTACACAGTTACAACCATAACAAAATCCGTAAACTGTCTTGGTAATTAGAGCTAACTAAAACTTTATAAGGCTATAGAGGTTAACAAACTAGTTATCCACACATTATACACTAATTTACTATTTTGTTTTGGTTGTCAATGGAGAAATATGGCCTTTATTCAGTCCCAGAGAGGATTGAGTATTCTATAACAGTAACATTAGGCTGATAACTAGGCTTTTTTTTTTTACTGGTGCCGGATAATCATGAACATCACAAGTTTGTCATACAATACTCCTTATAAGATATATAATATTATTGTGTACTAACACTTGAAGTAAAAATTTCCACCCAGTTTTTTCAACTTTATTTTTCCTACTTAGCTTTATACTATACCTTAGACAGTTTACTTATTTACACCATTGTTAGTTATTGGGTGAGAAAAGCATGTGCTTAAACATAAAGCTTTAACATTCAAATAAAAATTTAAATTCAGCTTGCTTCAGCTGGACCAGCAGCTTACACATCACTGTGCTGAAGCAATCACTAGTTTATTATGAGTTCATTAAAGGGGAAAGAGTTAGATAATCCCACTACATTACTGGGGTAAGAGGGGTGAACTTTTAAATAATATACTCGTAAGGGTCACTAAGTTGTACTCTCTGCCAATTCCAAGAAATGACTGGGTGTACTAATGGGCTGACAGTTGTGCAGCTGAAACAATACTGGCCACTTTGCAGTTTCTACTTAAAGTATTTGTTCATAAACAAAAAACATAAACTCTAGAATTGACAAAGGTGTGTGTGTGTGTGTGTGGGGGGGGGGGG
>WLWD01003876.1_pt1 | contig 49926 bp, 27 predicted proteins | sample 6712731 | NCBI WGS metagenome assembly WLWD01 (sample SAMN12718690, study PRJNA576275) | sponge metagenome | isolation source: marine sponge | host: Mycale hentscheli | place: New Zealand: South Island, Marlborough, Capsize Point | collected 2014-11-01
GTGGAAGGCTTTAGGGCGCTTGGGGCCCATTAAGTTGAGAGAAGCTGTCCCTCTGGGCGCCTCCCTATTTATGGTCTTATTCTTAATGGTGGGGCCTTCCTTCCTGTTACAGTTGGCGCATGACACCACTACTAACTTATATCTATAGGGTGGCACGGGTATAGAAAGTACGGTGTGGCAGCGGGATGTATAGATGATAGTTAAAAGCTCATAGAAGTGGTACCTGCCAACCTGGCGAGTTTATCCACAATGCACCCTCGGCCATATAAATGGCTGACCAAATGGAGGCCATGCAAGCCCTTATTTCACTGGGAGGGGTGGCTTAATATTGGCTATGACTTTTTTCGACCAGTTTACAGTGGCTATAGCTAAGGCAGACGCATATGACCCCCGGTTGCCCGAGGCCTCTGAAATGGGGGATGGCTATGTTGACCTGGGGGGTACCTTTCTGCTGCCGGAGTTCAAGCCCGTGCTTTTAGTCGTGTGTGCGGCCATAGTTTTAGCCTTTGTCATACTTGCCGCTTCCTTGTTACTCACAAAGAGGGAGCCCGATTTAGCTAAGGCTTCTGTGTACGAGTGCGGTTTTGACCCTTGGGGTGCCCCCCGTGTACCATTCTCAGTAAAGTTTTTTCTGGTTGGGATTTTATTTTTGATATTTGACCTGGAGGGGTCTTTTTTATACCCTTGGGCCGTGTGTTTGGGCACGATGCGACACGTCGCCATAGGGGTCGTATGGGGCTTCCTGGGTATATTAGGGCTGGGTTTGTTTTACGAATGACACAGGGGTGGGTTGGAATGATCCTATGTTAAGTACTTTTTTTGACCGGGGGATTTACCGGGTGGTATGTATATTGATACCTTTATTAGTCAGTGTGGCCTATTTAACATTGGCGGAGAGAAAGGTTTTAGGTTATATCCAGGGGCGGAAAGGGCCCAATGTGGTGGGGATTGTCGGTTTGCTACAGCCCTTGGCTGATGGTTTGAAGCTGTTTACTAAGGAAATGGTTATACCTAACCATGCCAACATGTATATATACATCCTCTCCCCGGTGTTAACTTTAGGCTTAGCCTTGTTAGCTTGGGGGGTTATACCCATGGGAGGGGTAATGGCCGACCTGGGCCTGGGGGTCTTATATTTATTCGCTGTGTCATCGATGAGTGTCTATGGGGTGTTGATGTCGGGTTGGTCGAGTAATTCTAAATATGCCTTTTTAGGGGCCATTAGGGCGGCGGCGCAAATGATAAGTTATGAGGTATCCATAGGGCTAATCATCATTAGCGTGATTTTATTCACGGGCTCTCTTGCTTTAATTGATATAGCTGCTTGCCAACATAAAATGTGGTTAATTTTACCCTTATACCCGGGGGCCGTGATGTTTTTAGTGTCTGCCCTAGCAGAAACCAATAGGGTGCCGTTCGATTTAACAGAGGCCGAGTCGGAGCTAGTGTCTGGTTTCAATGTTGAATACTCAAGCATGGCGTTTGCCTTATTTTTTTTGGCAGAGTATTGTCACATCATACTTATGGGTGCCTTGGGTGTAATCCTATTTTTGGGGGGTGTAACCCCGTGGAAAATAACCTTTTTATTATTTCTATTCATTTGACTTAGGGCGACTCTACCGCGAGTAAGGTATGACAAATTAATGGCATTGTTGTGACAATCCTACTTACCTTTAAGCTTGGGTGTGTTAATTTTAACCTCCGGTTGTTTGGTGGGGTGAGGGGGTATTATTATGTAACACGCCTATAATAATGAGGCTCCCGCTCGCACATACTGAGGCGCCCCTTGCGGGGTCGGTGTTATTGGCGGGGGTGCTACTGAAATTGGGGGGGTACGGCTTGGTGCGATTTATGTGACCGCTTTTCCCGTGCGCCGCCGATTATTGAGGCCCTTTGGTAGCGACCTTGTGTTTATTGGCCGTTTTTTACGGCGGTCTCACTACCACCCGCCAAGTGGATTTTAAGCGGTTGATAGCCTACTCCTCGGTGGCTCATATGGGACTTGTCGTTTTGGGTTTAATAAGCCATACACCCCAGGGGATGGTGGCGGCAATATATTTAATGGTCGCGCACGGTTTGGTTAGCCCTGCTTTATTTATAGCTGTAACTTTGTTATACGATAGACACTACACCCGCTTGATAAAGTATTACAGGGGGGTGGCTATTACTATGCCGTTATTCGGGGTATTATTTTTGGTTTTGATTTTGGCTAACGCTTCTATCCCCCTGAGTTGTGGTTTTATAGGCGAGTTCTACTCCATATGAGCTGCTTTCGAGTATAGCCTGGTTACAGGGGTGCTGGTTTGTGGGGGCATAGTAATATCTGCCGGCTACTCTATCTATGCTTATAATCGCGTATGTTTTGGGGGGTTCTCTAAACATCTGTTTTTTTCACGTGATTTAAATAGAAGAGAGTTTAATAGCCTTTTACCTCTAGTAATCTCTATTGTTGTTTGGGGTCTTTTTCCGTGTGTCATCGTCGATAGAATTGGGGTGCTTCATTAAGTGCTACTGAAATTGGGTGGGTTGGAATGATCCTATGTTAAGTACTTTTTTCGACCAGTTTACCCTACACGCAGTCTACGGGTGTGTGACAAATCAAACCATCGTGTTATTAGTGGTGGTGCTTTTCATTGTTGTTTCTAGGCCCGCACATTTTATACCGAGCCGTCCTGCCGTATGATGCGGGCTTATATACAGTAGGTTAAGGGAGGTCGTGAGAGACACCTACCCGCAGGCCAATATATATAGCCAGTACGTATAGTTTAACAGGTAAAACCCGTGATTTCCAATCACGTAACATGAGTTCAACCCTCATTGTGTACAAGGCCGTTCGAATACTGAACCCTTAGTCTGTCTAATGGGGCATTAGGCGGGGTAAATGGTATCCGACATTTTATTGGGGGCTAAATTCATAGGTGGCGGTATGGCTACAGTGGGTGCAGGGGGTAGCGGGGCCGGTATAGGCAGTGTATTTGGGAATTTAATCATAGGGTATGCACGCAATCCCGGTTTAAAACAACAATTATTCACTTATGCTATCTTAGGCTTTGCCATATCCGAAGCCATGGGTCTGTTCTGTCTTATGGTGGCATTTCTTATATTATTTGGTTTATAAATGTTAATCAGGGTTAGCCAAACGGTAAGGCAATAAATTTTGGGTTTACGAGCGAGGGTTCGACCCCCTCACCCTGTTTATGGATAAGCTGCCTGGTAGGTGGGGGTATAGGCCTTAGTTTAAAGGTAAAATAGCGGGCTTACACCCTGTTAATGCGAGTTCAATTCTTGCAGGCCTATGTGTCTATAGTGATGTACATGTGCGATGCAATTTGAGTTGAGTCAGTGCCCATGGTTCTTTGGGTGAGTCTTGGTGTTTATTAATGGTAGATAGATCGGTTTGGTTAAATTTTCATGGTGGATGGCACACAATGTTTACCACCCCTATCACCTGGTGGACCCCAGCCCTTGGCCCTTGGTGGGGGCCTTGGGGGCGTTTATGGCTACATCAGGGGGGGTAATGTACTTCCATAATAACCAGCCCTATGGTATGGTTATAGGCTTTATAATTATCGCGTGTACTATGGTGGTGTGGTGACGTGACGGGGTGAGGGAGGCTACCCACCAAGGACACCACACCCGTGTTGTTAGGCAAGGTTTGAAATATGGTATGATATTATTTATCCTTTCGGAGGTTTGTTTATTTTTTTCCTTGTTTTGGGCCTTTTTCCACAGCAGCTTAACCCCGGCTATTCAAATAGGGTGTGTATGACCCCCTGTGGGGGTTAATCCATTAGAACCCTTTTCCATCCCCTTGCTAAATACGGCTGTATTGTTGAGCTCGGGGGCCACAGTTACTTGGGCCCACCATGGCATGGTGTGCGGTAAAAAGAGAGAGGCGATGGCTGGCTTGTTTCTTACAGTGTATTTAGGTCTCATTTTTACCGGCCTGCAAGGTATATTTGGTTTATAAATCTATGGTTGGTTAATATAATTACACCATCATTCTTATTTTCTTCGTGGCCAATACTTGCTGCTATGCGCGTGTCGATATTTGGAGTTTACGGGGGTCGAACCCATACTTATGCCTTGCAAAGGCATTGTTCTCCGTTGAACTAAAACCCCTCTTAATATTTTTGCAGGCATAGTAGCTTAAGGTAGAGCGAGTGGCTGTTAACCCCGAGATATGAGTTCGAGTCTCATCCGTGCCTGGGACTGTTACGACTTGGTAGGTGGGATCCTATTATTATATATATGGGTTTTAGTTTAAAGGTAGAACCTGTGGTTTCTAGCCGCATGGCATTAGTTCAAGTCTAGTAGGCCCTAGTGTGCGTGGCTGGGGTGAGCTACTTACCGTTAATATTAAGTTTCTTTTGGTTCCTCGCGGTGTTAAACATCATTGGCCTACTTCCTTATGTTTTCCCCCCCACAGCCCATTTAGTGGTTACCTTTGGCCTATCCTTATCGATTATGCTCTCCGTGACTCTACTTGGTGTCTGGCGGTTTAAACTTGGTTATTTGAGTTTACTCGTACCGAGGGGTGTGCCTTTATTGTTAGCCCCCATTCTTGGGGTGATCGAAACACTTAGTTATGTTATCCGGGCATTGTCTTTAGGGCTTCGCTTGGGTGCGAATATTAGCGCGGGTCATTTATTGTTTGCAATCTTGTCGGGTTTTGCTTTCCAATTATTGGGGGTGGCCCCGGTTATAGTTAGCTTCTTGGTGTTTGTGATGATATTCATAGCATTACTTGAAATAATGGTTGCGATTATCCAAGCTTATGTTTTTTGTTTATTGACAGCTATTTACCTGGGTGATACTTTGGCATTACACTAGGAGTGAGCCCCTTTTACCATCTCGGACTCCGTGTATGGCTCTAGTTTTTTTCTCACAACGGGGGCGCACGGGGGCCACGTTTTAATCGGGAGCTCCTTCCTAGTGGTTTGTTTATACAGGCTGGCTATAAACCAATTTACCAAGCACAGGCACTTTGGTTTTGAGGCGGCGGCTTGATATTGACATTTTGTGGATGTGGTATGGTTGTTTTTGTTTGTTTGTATGTATTGGTGGGGTTGTTAGATTGTGTATGTTAATGCTTGATGAAATAGGGATCGTGGCGTGTTTTTACCCCTGGGGGGCTATATTGTGGTTACTGGGAGTTGTGGGCTGCTTGTTAAACAGGCGTCATTTAATTTTAATGTTAATGTGCGTGGAACTTATGCTGTTAGGGGCTTGTATTTTATTTTTAGGTTTGGCGGGGACTATTGATAACCTGGGTGGGCAAGTTTTCACTTTATTTATTTTGACTGTAGCCGCCGCCGAGTCCTCTGTGGGCTTAGCCATTTTAATTGCACATTACAGAAAGAGAGCGACCATTGCAGTTCAAGCTCTGAGCTTGTTAAAGGGCTAGTTTATTTCCGGGTGTTTTTACCACGTGGGTGGTTCATTATTTACCTTTATAATTTAAGCTTGGCATTATCAACTGGATACATGGTTTCAAAATGGCTGACAAGGTGAGTTTTCTCCACCAACCATAAGGATATAGGCACCCTATATTTACTATTTGGGGGGTTGGCGGGTATGGTGGGCACAGCCTTTAGTGTGTTGATCCGCTGGGAATTATCCGGGCCCGGCCCGATGTTGGGGGATGATCATTTGTACAATGTAATTGTGACGGCGCACGCTTTTGTAATGATTTTTTTTTTAGTAATGCCTGTGATGATTGGGGGGTTTGGCAATTGGTTTGTACCCTTATCGATAGGGGCCCCTGACATGGCGTTCCCCCGGCTGAATAACATTAGCTTTTGATTATTGCCCCCGGCCTTCGTGCTGCTGCTCGCCTCAACCTTGGTTGAGGCGGGGGCTGGCACTGGGTGGACTGTATACCCCCCCCTTTCAGGGCTACTGTCCCATGGGGGGGGGTCGGTCGACCTGGTCATTTTTAGCCTGCATTTGGCGGGTATCTCCTCTATACTTGGCGCTATGAATTTTCTTACGACTATTATTAACATGAGGGTTGTAGGTATGTCATTTGACAGAATGCCCCTTTTCGTTTGGTCGATTTTGGTTACAGCTGTGCTGCTGCTGCTCTCATTACCCGTTTTAGCGGGGGCTATAACAATGTTATTGACAGACAGGAATTTTAATACATCTTTTTTTGACCCGGGGGGGGGTGGCGACCCTATTTTATACCAACATTTATTTTGGTTTTTCGGGCACCCGGAGGTTTACATACTTATCCTACCGGGGTTCGGCATTATCTCACAGATTTTACCTTCTTTTTCGGCTAAAGAATCTATATTTGGGTACCTGGGGATGGTGTATGCGATGGTTTCTATCGGTGTTTTGGGTTTTATAGTGTGGGCTCACCATATGTTTACCGTGGGAATGGACGTTGACACCCGGGCATATTTTACGGCGGCCACTATGATTATAGCGGTACCCACAGGTATAAAAATTTTTAGTTGAATAGCCACTTTGTGGGGGGGGGCGCTAAGGTTGGATTCCCCGATGCTCTGGGCCATAGGCTTTGTGTTTTTATTTACGGTGGGGGGTCTAACAGGCATAGTTTTGGCTAATAGCGCTTTAGACGTCACATTACACGACACTTATTATGTGGTAGCCCATTTCCATTACGTCCTTTCTATGGGGGCTATTTTTGCGATTTATGGGGGCTTCTATTATTGGTTTGGGAAAATCACGGGTTATAGTTATAACGAGGTTTACGCTAAAATACACTTTTGGTTAATGTTTGGGGGGGTCAATCTTACATTTTTCCCCCAACATTTTCTGGGGTTAGCTGGATTACCACGGCGATACTCTGATTACCACGACAGTTTTGCTGGGTGAAATTATATATCATCGTGGGGGTCTATGATATCCATTTTAGGGGGGGCTTGATTCCTTTACACGGTGTGGGATGCCTATAACCAAGGGGTGTTATTTGCGAGATGGCCGTGGTACGATACTCTTGAGTGGGTACAAATGTGCCCGCCATTGGCCCACACTTTTAATGAACTACCCTGGGTATATATAAGGAAAGGGTCCAAGTTTTAGGGAGGGGGGATTGGTCACCTGCTTGACCTCCCCACCCCCGCCAATTTTTATAGGCAGTGTATTTGGGAATTTAATCATAGGGTATGCACGCAATCCCGGTTTAAAACAACAATTATTCACTTATGCTATCTTAGGCTTTGCCATATCCGAAGCCATGGGTCTGTTCTGTCTTATGGTGGCATTTCTTATATTATTTGGTTTATAAATGTTAATCAGGGTTAGCCAAACGGTAAGGCAATAAATTTTGGGTTTACGAGCGAGGGTTCGACCCCCTCACCCTGTTTATGGATAAGCTGCCTGGTAGGTGGGGGTATAGGCCTTAGTTTAAAGGTAAAATAGCGGGCTTACACCCTGTTAATGCGAGTTCAATTCTTGCAGGCCTATGTGTCTATAGTGATGTACATGTGCGATGCAATTTGAGTTGAGTCAGTGCCCATGGTTCTTTGGGTGAGTCTTGGTGTTTATTAATGGTAGATAGATCGGTTTGGGGCCGAGGAGTGTAAGTTCAAGCCTTACCATCAAGACGTGTTTGTCTAATGGGCTATGTTTTACCCTGAGGGCAAACTACCGCTAATACGATTCCTAACTATCACTCACTACGTCTAATTACGTGGCTAGCGTGGAAATTACTCACTTTTACGGCATTAGCCTAGCATGTATCATAAGGGCCGCACGCTTTATTTCCCTCCTAAAATCAAAGAGTCAAAAAAGCATAAAGGACACACAGATAGGATTCGAACCTACACCCTTGACCGCATGAGGGTCACGCTACTACATTAAGCTACTGTGCTCGTTAAACCAAGCTCGTAAAAAACAGCTAGTTAGTGGTTTTCCTAACTGTGGTGGGGCTTGAACCCACAACCTACGGATTTTAAATCCGGTGTGTCTACCATTCCACCACACAGCTTAGAGAGCTCGATGGTGAGCCCCCGTAAGGGCCAAAACGTAGTTAGTATAAATTTCTTTAGTAATCTTATGCGGTACAAAGAGCCTATTAACGCCTTTTCTCGACGATGAACAACAAAGATACCTACTTTCTCCCTTAAGATGCTTTCAGGCATTAAAAATAAACATCGTAGCTAACCAACGAATTCCTAATTGGTTCACCAGCGGATGCCCATAGCTAAATCCTTTCGTACGAAAGCGTGGTGTATTTAATGTTACCTTTGTAGATAGAAACCGACCTAGCTCACGCCGGTCTGAACTCAAATCATGTACGATTTTAATGGACGAACAGTCCAACCCTTGGGAGCTGCTGCACCCCCAGGACATCGCAATTCAACATCGAGGTCGCAAACTCCGTCATCAATAAGAACTCTCAAACGAAAATAACGCTGTTATCCCCGTGGTAACTTTTATTTGTTACTCGCTAGCAATTCCACCCTTGACTAACGGGTCACTATAACCCACAGCATGGCTGTGTCAGCTTGTATTTAGCCTAACTGTCAGGCTTTACATAATATTATCTCCCTACCTTTGTGCGCCTTCGTTATTCTTTAGAAGGCATCGCCCCAATCAAACTGTCCAACTCAAACTTCCTGGCTTAAATGAACTTAAATGGTGGGGCCACCGCTTAGTGTTTAAGCAAACAATTAGAGTTTCCAGTAAAGCTCAACGGGGTCTTCTCGTCTTACAATGTGAGATAGCATCTTCACTACCATTTCAATTTCACTGGTTTGAATCTTGAGACAGTGGGGCACTCGTTACGCCATTCATACGTGTCAACAATTAATTGACTATTGATTGCGCTACATTATCACGGTCAGAGTTACCGCGGCCATTCAATTGCCATTAATTAAGCAGCCTTGGTACCGCCTAATTCAGATACAACCATTGGGCAGGCCTCACCCCCCTACGAAGCAACTTCTGGGAGCTATGTTTTTGGTAAACAGTCGGCGCCCCCTCTTTTCTGAGACATGCGCTGCATGCACCCTTTCTCGCTAACTTACGGGGTCATTTTGCCGAGTTCCTTAAGATTTATTCTACCATCGTTAAATGCCCGCTGGTGTTAGTTTTAGTACAGCCCTGGTAATAATTCTTTATGGCTATTACCCCCTTTTAATTTTTCACTCTAAAGGGCTGTATCACCCTAGTAAGGAAACCCGGGGTCACGATTAATGATCCTCCCATTATTTTTTACTCATGCTCGCATTATCGCTTCAGGTATACTCTCGTAAGGGTGTACTGAACGTTCTACTACCACAAATCCTGAGTTTCGGACCATAATTTTAACCACCGGAATTAACGGGTATCGTAAATTCACTAAGTGAGCTGCTACGCTGTCTTCCAAAGAGGCTGCCTCCAAGCCCACTTTCTTATTACCCCCCTTTACGCCCCCTTACATACTTAATTATAGTGGGTAACCTTAACTGCAGGTCGGGGCTGTTCCCCTTTAGACAGTGGACCTTCTCACCCATTGTCTGTCTGTCATTAGAATTTTCACAAGTTCATAGTTTGATTAAACTACCATATAGATACATTTATTCAGTGCTTTACCCTGTTAAAATTACCTAATGACGCATTACTTCAATAATTTTCGTAGAAAACCAGCTATCCAAGTTCGATTGGCTTTTTACCCCTAACCACAGGTCCTCCGAAATTCTTGCCACAATTACCGGTTCGTTCCTCCACCCCCCTGGTTGGAGGGGTTTCAAACTGCCCATGGCTAGATCACTTGGTTTCGGGCCCTACTTGACTGCAGCGCTCACTTGTTTTCACTTAACCTATTTTAACTATTTTTAATTTGCCAAATACTTATCTTGCGAGCCCATTATACAAAAGGTACGACATACATGTCTGCTGTAGTAACCTATACGCGTCTTCCTCACGGTACTATGCACTATTGGTGTGTTGAATATTGCTTGGTTTATGGTGAACCTCTCTTCAAATAGTTCTACTCACTTATGCCAGCCGGACGGGCCTGATACCCTCCATGTTCAGTGGCTGGCTGGTTCCATGTTCGCTCGCCGCTACTGACGGTTGTCGCTTGAGAGCAACCGGTTTAAGATGCTTCAGTTCCCTGGTTTCCGGGGGCACCGGCAGGTTCTTTCGTGTTACACGCCCTTTTAGACACCCGAGACTTTAGTAAGTTACAGGTTACACTAACTCCGGCTATAATCCCCTACTCTTACCCGTATTCATAGTGCTGCAGGATTCGAACCCGCCTTCACAGCCCTGCAAACCGTGTCAACAACCGTGTCGCACCAGTTTTACAATAAGGCTATAATCCAAAAGATTTTCCAATACTCTTACTCTGTTACGACTTTCTCGACCTCATAAATTTCACTTCATGCGAGGGGGTGTATAATAATGCGTGCTTTACAAGTGACTACCCACCTAGCCTTAAAAAACATTTATTTGGTTAAGGTGACGGGCGATTTGTGCGAACACTGAATAGTTATTCACCGGAACGCCCTACTTTCCAATTACTATTAAATCCTCCTTCACACCCTCTCTTTCAAAGGGTATTCCGCTATATTCTTTTATGTCTTTATTCATACATGAAAATAGCGCATGTATAGCCCAGAACATAAGGAACATAACGACCTGATTTCTTCCCCTATTATTAACTTAAAAATAACTCAAGGGTTGGGCCTGTTCAATTTCTTTCCAACACAAACGATGACGGCCATGCAATACCTGAGTATGCCAGTTTTGGTAAGATTATTCGCGGATCATCGAATAAAACCACACGCTTCTCTAATGAGGTCAATGAACCGCCAGATTTTTTAAATTTTAATCTTGCGATCATAGTCTCCAGGCGAATTTGTCTTGAGTTTTCATAAATACCCGTGGCATTAACAAATCATGGTTTGGGGCAAGGGCTACCGGGGCTCTCTCCCGTTTGCTGTCCTGGCTTCCGAAGATCAGCTGGGGTCTATATCAGTAATTAACTTTCATCCTAGATATTCTCGGTATATCTCCTCCTTTTTATCCATCCATAAGCTGTTGTGTTTACCCGCTATAAACCTAAGGTTATACGTGGGGTTAGTTTTTAACCACGTAAAACCCGCGCTCACCTACCCTTTACGCCCTTAACGAAAAAAACTGAAGCCTTGCGTTTAGCCGCGTCTGCTGGCACGCATATTAGACATTTTGCGGCGGCATCTCTGTGTCATACTTTCATACATTGCACAAGATTCTTTACTGCAGTCATTATTATTTTTTTGTTTCAGTGGAAACGTGACCTCCCGGCTGCGCATCTTAGCTTAGCTATAGCTACCGCTAATACGATTCCTAACTATCACTCACTACGTCTAATTACGTGGCTAGCGTGGAAATTACTCACTTTTACGGCATTAGCCTAGCATGTATCATAAGGGCCGCACGCTTTATTTCCCTCCTAAAATCAAAGAGTCAAAAAAGCATAAAGGACACACAGATAGGATTCGAACCTACACCCTTGACCGCATGAGGGTCACGCTACTACATTAAGCTACTGTGCTCGTTAAACCAAGCTCGTAAAAAACAGCTAGTTAGTGGTTTTCCTAACTGTGGTGGGGCTTGAACCCACAACCTACGGATTTTAAATCCGGTGTGTCTACCATTCCACCACACAGCTTAGAGAGCTCGATGGTGAGCCCCCGTAAGGGCCAAAACGTGCAACTGGGTCAGTGTGGCCTCCCTAATTATAATTAACATAGTCACAAATAGGGCGAGGTTTGCCCAAAAATATTGTACCGTATATGTCACAACATCCAAATGTGGCATTAATTAAAATATAATGCCGGTTTGTGGGGCCGGTCTTACAGGTTAAAACCCTGTATGCCAGGCAATGCAGCTCAATGGTGAGCGCTGTCTTGATAAGGCAGAGGGTATAGGTTCGAATCCTATCGTTGCTATTATGTTAGTGAGCCCAACATTTTCAGCCACAGTGGGGGTCGAACCCACAACAATTGTTTCGAAGACAAGAATTTTTCTTTAACCTATGTGGTCAAACCTGATTAAACACCAAGACTCGGTTTATAATAGCTTTGTGGTATATGGCTCGTATGGTACGCAAAAGCTACCGTAAGGATAGCGTGATATTTACACCCATAAATGGATTGGTAATTGACCTCCCCACCCCCGCCAATTTTTATAGGCAGTGTATTTTGGAATTTAATCATAGGGTATGCACGCAATCCCGGTTTAAAACAACAATTATTCACTTATGCTATCTTAGGCTTTGCCATATCCGAAGCCATGGGGCTGTTCTGTCTTATGGTGGCATTTCTTATATTATTTGGTTTATAAATGTTAATCAGGGTTAGCCAAACGGTAAGGCAATAAATTTTGGGTTTACGAGCGAGGGTTCGACCCCCTCACCCTGTTTATGGATAAGCTGCCTGGTAGGTGGGGGTATAGGCCTTAGTTTAAAGGTAAAATAGCGGGCTTACACCCTGTTAATGCGAGTTCAATTCTTGCAGGCCTATGTGTCTATAGTGATGTACATGTGCGATGCAATTTGAGTTGAGTCAGTGCCCATGGTTCTTTGGGTGAGTCTTGGTGTTTATTAATGGTAGATAGATCGGTTTGGTTAAATTTTCATGGTGGATGGCACACAATGTTTACCACCCCTATCACCTGGTGGACCCCAGCCCTTGGCCCTTGGTGGGGGCCTTGGGGGCGTTTATGGCTACATCAGGGGGGGTAATGTACTTCCATAATAACCAGCCCTATGGTATGGTTATAGGCTTTATAATTATCGCGTGTACTATGGTGGTGTGGTGACGTGACGTGGTGAGGGAGGCTACCCACCAAGGACACCACACCCGTGTTGTTAGGCAAGGTTTGAAATATGGTATGATATTATTTATCCTTTCGGAGGGTTGTTTATTTTTTTCCTTGTTTTGGGCCTTTTTCCACAGCAGCTTAACCCCGGCTATTCAAATAGGGTGTGTATGACCCCCTGTGGGGGTTAATCCATTAGAACCCTTTTCCATCCCCTTGCTAAATACGGCTGTATTGTTGGGCTCGGGGGCCACAGTTACTTGGGCCCACCATGGCATGGTGTGCGGTAAAAAGAGAGAGGCGATGGCTGGCTTGTTTCTTACAGTGTATTTAGGTCTCATTTTTACCGGCCTGCAAGGTATGGAATACTATGAAGCCCCTTTTACCATCTCGGACTCCGTGTATGGCTCTAGTTTTTTTCTCACAACGGGGGCGCACGGGGGCCACGTTTTAATCGGGAGCTCCTTCCTAGTGGTTTGTTTATACAGGCTGGCTATAAACCAATTTACCAAGCACAGGCACTTTGGTTTTGAGGCGGCGGCTTGATATTGACATTTTGTGGATGTGGTATGGTTGTTTTTGTTTGTTTGTATGTATTGGTGGGGTTGTTAGATTGTGTATGTTAATGCTTGATGAAATAGGGATCGTGGCGTGTTTTTACCCCTGGGGGGCTATATTGTGGTTACTGGGAGTTGTGGGCTGCTTGTTAAACAGGCGTCATTTAATTTTAATGTTAATGTGCGTGGAACTTATGCTGTTAGGGGCTTGTATTTTATTTTTAGGTTTGGCGGGGACTATTGATAACCTGGGTGGGCAAGTTTTCACTTTATTTATTTTGACTGTAGCCGCCGCCGAGTCCTCTGTGGGCTTAGCCATTTTAATTGCACATTACAGAAAGAGAGCGACCATTGCAGTTCAAGCTCTGAGCTTGTTAAAGGGCTAGTTTATTTCCGGGTGTTTTTACCACGTGGGTGGTTCATTATTTACCTTTATAATTTAAGCTTGGCATTATCAACTGGATACATGGTTTCAAAATGGCTGACAAGGTGAGTTTTCTCCACCAACCATAAGGATATAGGCACCCTATATTTACTATTTGGGGGGTTGGCGGGTATGGTGGGCACAGCCTTTAGTGTGTTGATCCGCTGGGAATTATCCGGGCCCGGCCCGATGTTGGGGGATGTACCTCGTCATCTGGGGACTTTCTTTCAAGATGCCGGGAATAATATCATGGAGGCCCTAATCTTTTTCCACGATGAGGTATTGTGTATACTTGCGTTAATCACAGGAGTGGTTTTCTGGGTCAGTGCTTAGTTAAGGGGTAAACAGTGGGCTTTTAACCCAAAGGGGGTAGGTTCGAATCCTACAGTGCTGAATGGCGGATGTTCTCGTGGGGGGTGGCATTTTATTTTTCGCAGTCTACGGCCTGAAAAGGTGAATATCGAAGGCCCTGGGGACTATGTTAACACTGTCAGTCGCTTGGGGTGTATGGGGTAACATGTCTAAAGGGCTACTAGCTATAACATGCATATGGCTGATATTATGAGAGCCTAAAGTGAGTGAAGGTGACTCCCGTGTATTACTTGTGTTGAGCTTATTACTGGGGGCCTTATTGGTTGTCACCGCGGCTAATTGGATTTTGCTGTATTTAGCCTTGGAGCTGCAAACCCTGGTCATTCTAATCTTGGTGGCTAATAAAGGGCTTGCCGTTAGTACCGAAGCGGGTTTGAAATACCTTATTATGGCGGCGGTTGCCTCGGGTTTTTTATTAATAGGGTGTGCACTGTTATATGGGATGTCTGGGGAGATGGGTATACCCCTATTACCGGGGGTGGGGGTAGTTTTTTTAATCGTCTCGTTATTATTTAAACTTACCGTGGCCCCCTTTCACATGTGGGCTCTCGACATATATGAGGGGGCCTCCACACCCACAATAGCCTTACTAGCCACCTTGCCCAAAATAGCGGTTTTCTTTTTGTTAGTACAAGTAGGGTTGGCCAGTAATCTGGTTCTAAGCTGTGCGTGCGTGTCTACCGTATGGGGTGCGGTGGGGGCCTTAAACCAGGCTAAAATGAAGCGTATGCTAGCTTATAGCGGGGTAAGCCACCAGGGCTTTATTGTGTTAGGGTTGGGGCTAGGGACTTTCGGGGGGTTGGAGGCTAGCGCTACCTACCTGCCTATTTATCTAGTAATGTGTGTTTGTTTGTTTTCGGCGGTGTGCGTGCAACCCAGAAGCTGTCTTGTGGAACTGGGTTACGCCTCGAGAGAAAACAACGTGTTAGCTTGAACCCTGGGCCTGGTTTTTTTATCACAGGGAGGGGTCCCTCCCCTGGCCGGTTTTATAGGCAAATGGTGGGTTTTACTATCTACTGTTTCAGGGGGTTACCTGCTAATAGGTGTCGCCTTGGTGGGGGCCGCCGTAATCGGGGGGTTTTTTTATGTGAGAGTTGTAAGATTAATGTACTTTTCTGGCAGCTGGCTGGCGGCGTGGAAGGCTTTAGGGCGCTTGGGGCCCATTAAGTTGAGAGAAGCTGTCCCTCTGGGCGCCTCCCTATTTATGGTCTTATTCTTAATGGTGGGGCCTTCCTTCCTGTTACAGTTGGCGCATGACACCACTACTAACTTATATCTATAGGGTGGCACGGGTATAGAAAGTACGGTGTGGCAGCGGGATGTATAGATGATAGTTAAAAGCTCATAGAAGTGGTACCTGCCAACCTGGCGAGTTTATCCACAATGCACCCTCGGCCATATAAATGGCTGACCAAATGGAGGCCATGCAAGCCCTTATTTCACTGGGAGGGGTGGCTTAATATTGGCTATGACTTTTTTCGACCAGTTTACAGTGGCTATAGCTAAGGCAGACGCATATGACCCCCGGTTGCCCGAGGCCTCTGAAATGGGGGATGGCTATGTTGACCTGGGGGGTACCTTTCTGCTGCCGGAGTTCAAGCCCGTGCTTTTAGTCGTGTGTGCGGCCATAGTTTTAGCCTTTGTCATACTTGCCGCTTCCTTGTTACTCACAAAGAGGGAGCCCGATGATTGGCCCCTAGCGAGATTTGAACTCACCCCTCGTGGCCGAAAACCACCTGTTCTACGTTAAACTATAGGGGCGGGGTCAGTTTACAGGGCTATGTCAGCTGGCTCAGTGCTATATAGCTAAGATTGTGTGGTGGAATGGTAAACACGGCTGATTTAGGCTCAGCAGCTGTAGGTTCAAATCCTACCATTATCAACTTCTCAGTGAATCTCCCCCCCCATACCTACCCCCTACCCTTGCTTAGAATGGGGGTCGAACCCATAACCTCAACATTTTCAGTGTTGGGCTCACCATCGAGCTCTCTAAGCTGTGTGGTGGAATGGTAGACACACCGGATTTAAAATCCGTAGGTTGTGGGTTCAAGCCCCACCACAGTTAGGAAAACCACTAACTAGCTGTTTTTTACGAGCTTGGTTTAACGAGCACAGTAGCTTAATGTAGTAGCGTGACCCTCATGCGGTCAAGGGTGTAGGTTCGAATCCTATCTGTGTGTCCTTTATGCTTTTTTGACTCTTTGATTTTAGGAGGGAAATAAAGCGTGCGGCCCTTATGATACATGCTAGGCTAATGCCGTAAAAGTGAGTAATTTCCACGCTAGCCACGTAATTAGACGTAGTGAGTGATAGTTAGGAATCGTATTAGCGGTAGCTATAGCTAAGCTAAGATGCGCAGCCGGGAGGTCACGTTTCCACTGAAACAAGGGGGAGTCTAATGACTGCAGTAAAGAATCTTGTGCAATGTATGAAAGTATGACACAGAGATGCCGCCGCAAAGCTGTCTAATATGCGTGCCAGCAGACGCGGCTAAACGCAAGGCTTCAGTTTTTTTCGTTAAGGGCGTAAAGGGTAGGTGAGCGCGGGTTTTACGTGGTTAAAAACTAACCCCACGTATAACCTTAGGTTTATAGCGGGTAAACACAACAGCTTATGGATGGATAAAAAGGAGGAGATATAGGCGAGAATATCTAGGATGAAAGTTAATTACTGATATAGACCCCAGCTGATCTTCGGAAGCCAGGACAGCAAACGGGAGAGAGCCCCGGTAGCCCTTGCCCCAAACCATGATTTGTTAATGCCACGGGTATTTATGAAAACTCAAGACAAATTCGCCTGGAGACTATGATCGCAAGATTAAAATTTAAAAAATCTGGCGGTTCATTGACCTCATTAGAGAAGCGTGTGGTTTTATTCGATGATCCGCGAATAATCTTACCAAAACTGGCATACTCAGGTATTGCATGGCCGTCATCGTTTGTGTTGGAAAGAAATTGAACAGGCCCAACCCTTGAGTTATTTTTAAGTTAATAATAGGGGAAGAAATCAGGTCGTTATGTTCCTTATGTTCTGGGCTATACATGCGCTATTTTCATGTATGAATAAAGACATAAAAGAATATAGCGGAATACCCTTTGAAAGAGAGGGTGTGAAGGAGGATTTAATAGTAATTGGAAAGTAGGGCGTTCCGGTGAATAACTATTCAGTGTTCGCACAAATCGCCCGTCACCTTAACCAAATAAATGTTTTTTAAGGCTAGGTGGGTAGTCACTTGTAAAGCACGCATTATTATACACCCCCTCGCATGAAGTGAAATTTATGAGGTCGAGAAAGTCGTAACAGAGTAAGAGTATTGGAAAATGCTTTTGGATTATAGCCTTATTGTAAAACTGGTGCGACACGGTTGTTGACACGGTTTGCAGGGCTGTGAAGGCGGGTTCGAATCCTGCAGCACTATGAATACGGCGTAAGAGTAGGGGATTATAGCCGGAGTTAGTGTAACCTGTAACTTACTAAAGTCTCGGGTGTCTAAAAGGGCGTGTAACACGAAAGAACCTGCCGGTGCCCCCGGAAACCAGGGAACTGAAGCATCTTAGTACCGGTTGCTCTCAAGCGACAACCGTCAGTAGCGGCGAGCGAACATGGAACCAGCCAGCCACTGAACATGGAGGGTATCAGGCCCGTCCGGCTGGCATAAGTGAGTAGAACTATTTGAAGAGAGGTTCACCATAAACCAAGCAATATTCAACACACCAATAGTGCATAGTACCGTGAGGGAAGACGCGTATAGGTTACTACAGCAGACATGTATGTCGTACCTTTTGTATAATGGGCTCGCAAGATAAGTATTTGGCAAATTAAAAATAGTTAAAATAGGTTAAGTGAAAACAAGTGAGCGCTGCAGTCAAGTAGGGCCCGAAACCAAGTGATCTAGCCATGGGCAGTTTGAAACCCCTCCAACCAGGGGGGTGGAGGAACGAACCGGTAATTGTGGCAAGAATTTCGGAGGACCTGTGGTTAGGGGTAAAAAGCCAATCGAACTTGGATAGCTGGTTTTCTACGAAAATTATTGAAGTAATGCGTCATTAGGTAATTTTAACAGGGTAAAGCACTGAATAAATGTATCTATATGGTAGTTTAATCAAACTATGAACTTGTGAAAATTCTAATGACAGACAGACAATGGGTGAGAAGGTCCACTGTCTAAAGGGGAACAGCCCCGACCTGCAGTTAAGGTTACCCACTATAATTAAGTATGTAAGGGGGCGTAAAGGGGGGTAATAAGAAAGTGGGCTTGGAGGCAGCCTCTTTGGAAGACAGCGTAGCAGCTCACTTAGTGAATTTACGATACCCGTTAATTCCGGTGGTTAAAATTATGGTCCGAAACTCAGGATTTGTGGTAGTAGAACGTTCAGTACACCCTTACGAGAGTATACCTGAAGCGATAATGCGAGCATGAGTAAAAAATAATGGGAGGATCATTAATCGTGACCCCGGGTTTCCTTACTAGGGTGATACAGCCCTTTAGAGTGAAAAATTATAATGGGGGGTAATAGCCATAAAGAATTATTACCAGGGCTGTACTAAAACTAACACCAGCGGGCATTTAACGATGGTAGAATAAATCTTAAGGAACTCGGCAAAATGACCCCGTAAGTTAGCGAGAAAGGGTGCATGCAGCGCATGTCTCAGAAAAGAGGGGGCGCCGACTGTTTACCAAAAACATAGCTCCCAGAAGTTGCTTCGTAGGGGGGGGAGGCCTGCCCAATGGTTGTATCTGAATTTAGGCGGTACCAAGGCTGCTTAATTAATGGCAATTGAATGGCCGCGGTAACTCTGACCGTGATAATGTAGCGCAATCAATAGTCAATTAATTGTTGACACGTATGAATGGCGTAACGAGTGCCCCACTGTCTCAAGATTCAAACCAGTGAAATTGAAATGGTAGTGAAGATGCTATCTCACATTGTAAGACGAGAAGACCCCGTTGAGCTTTACTGGAAACTCTAATTGTTTGCTTAAACACTAAGCGGTGGCCCCACCATTTAAGTTCATTTAAACCAGGAAGTTTGAGTTGGACAGTTTGATTGGGGCGATGGCCTTCTAAAGAATAACGAAGGCGCACAAAGGTAGGGAGATAATATTATGTAAAGCCTGACAGTTAGGCTAAATACAAGCTGACACAGCCATGCTGTGGGTTATAGTGACCCGTTAGTCAAGGGTGGAATTGCTAGCGAGTAACAAATAAAAGTTACCACGGGGATAACAGCGTTATTTTCGTTTGAGAGTTCTTATTGATGACGGAGTTTGCGACCTCGATGTTGAATTGCGATGTCCTGGGGGTGCAGCAGCTCCCAAGGGTTGGACTGTTCGTCCATTAAAATCGTACATGATTTGAGTTCAGACCGGCGTGAGCTAGGTCGGTTTCTATCTACAAAGGTAACATTAAATACACCACGCTTTCGTACGAAAGGATTTAGCTATGGGCATCCGCTGGTGAACCAATTAGGAATTCGTTGGTTAGCTACGATGTTTATTTTTAATGCCTGAAAGCATCTTAAGGGAGAAAGTAGGTATCTTTGTTGTTCATCGTCGAGAAAAGGCGTTAATAGGCTCTTTGTACCGCATAAGATTACTAAAGAAATTTATACTAACTACGTTTTGGCCCTTACGGGGGCTCACCATCGAGCTCTCTAAGCTGTGTGGTGGAATGGTAGACACACCGGATTTAAAATCCGTAGGTTGTGGGTTCAAGCCCCACCACAGTTAGGAAAACCACTAACTAGCTGTTTTTTACGAGCTTGGTTTAACGAGCACAGTAGCTTAATGTAGTAGCGTGACCCTCATGCGGTCAAGGGTGTAGGTTCGAATCCTATCTGTGTGTCCTTTATGCTTTTTTGACTCTTTGATTTTAGGAGGGAAATAAAGCGTGCGGCCCTTATGATACATGCTAGGCTAATGCCGTAAAAGTGAGTAATTTCCACGCTAGCCACGTAATTAGACGTAGTGAGTGATAGTTAGGAATCGTATTAGCGGTAGCTATAGCTAAGCTAAGATGCGCAGCCGGGAGGTCACGTTTCCACTGAAACAAGGGGGAGTCTAATGACTGCAGTAAAGAATCTTGTGCAATGTATGAAAGTATGACACAGAGATGCCGCCGCAAAGCTGTCTAATATGCGTGCCAGCAGACGCGGCTAAACGCAAGGCTTCAGTTTTTTTCGTTAAGGGCGTAAAGGGTAGGTGAGCGCGGGTTTTACGTGGTTAAAAACTAACCCCACGTATAACCTTAGGTTTATAGCGGGTAAACACAACAGCTTATGGATGGATAAAAAGGAGGAGATATAGGCGAGAATATCTAGGATGAAAGTTAATTACTGATATAGACCCCAGCTGATCTTCGGAAGCCAGGACAGCAAACGGGAGAGAGCCCCGGTAGCCCTTGCCCCAAACCATGATTTGTTAATGCCACGGGTATTTATGAAAACTCAAGACAAATTCGCCTGGAGACTATGATCGCAAGATTAAAATTTAAAAAATCTGGCGGTTCATTGACCTCATTAGAGAAGCGTGTGGTTTTATTCGATGATCCGCGAATAATCTTACCAAAACTGGCATACTCAGGTATTGCATGGCCGTCATCGTTTGTGTTGGAAAGAAATTGAACAGGCCCAACCCTTGAGTTATTTTTAAGTTAATAATAGGGGAAGAAATCAGGTCGTTATGTTCCTTATGTTCTGGGCTATACATGCGCTATTTTCATGTATGAATAAAGACATAAAAGAATATAGCGGAATACCCTTTGAAAGAGAGGGTGTGAAGGAGGATTTAATAGTAATTGGAAAGTAGGGCGTTCCGGTGAATAACTATTCAGTGTTCGCACAAATCGCCCGTCACCTTAACCAAATAAATGTTTTTTAAGGCTAGGTGGGTAGTCACTTGTAAAGCACGCATTATTATACACCCCCTCGCATGAAGTGAAATTTATGAGGTCGAGAAAGTCGTAACAGAGTAAGAGTATTGGAAAATGCTTTTGGATTATAGCCTTATTGTAAAACTGGTGCGACACGGTTGTTGACACGGTTTGCAGGGCTGTGAAGGCGGGTTCGAATCCTGCAGCACTATGAATACGGCGTAAGAGTAGGGGATTATAGCCGGAGTTAGTGTAACCTGTAACTTACTAAAGTCTCGGGTGTCTAAAAGGGCGTGTAACACGAAAGAACCTGCCGGTGCCCCCGGAAACCAGGGAACTGAAGCATCTTAGTACCGGTTGCTCTCAAGCGACAACCGTCAGTAGCGGCGAGCGAACATGGAACCAGCCAGCCACTGAACATGGAGGGTATCAGGCCCGTCCGGCTGGCATAAGTGAGTAGAACTATTTGAAGAGAGGTTCACCATAAACCAAGCAATATTCAACACACCAATAGTGCATAGTACCGTGAGGGAAGACGCGTATAGGTTACTACAGCAGACATGTATGTCGTACCTTTTGTATAATGGGCTCGCAAGATAAGTATTTGGCAAATTAAAAATAGTTAAAATAGGTTAAGTGAAAACAAGTGAGCGCTGCAGTCAAGTAGGGCCCGAAACCAAGTGATCTAGCCATGGGCAGTTTGAAACCCCTCCAACCAGGGGGGTGGAGGAACGAACCGGTAATTGTGGCAAGAATTTCGGAGGACCTGTGGTTAGGGGTAAAAAGCCAATCGAACTTGGATAGCTGGTTTTCTACGAAAATTATTGAAGTAATGCGTCATTAGGTAATTTTAACAGGGTAAAGCACTGAATAAATGTATCTATATGGTAGTTTAATCAAACTATGAACTTGTGAAAATTCTAATGACAGACAGACAATGGGTGAGAAGGTCCACTGTCTAAAGGGGAACAGCCCCGACCTGCAGTTAAGGTTACCCACTATAATTAAGTATGTAAGGGGGCGTAAAGGGGGGTAATAAGAAAGTGGGCTTGGAGGCAGCCTCTTTGGAAGACAGCGTAGCAGCTCACTTAGTGAATTTACGATACCCGTTAATTCCGGTGGTTAAAATTATGGTCCGAAACTCAGGATTTGTGGTAGTAGAACGTTCAGTACACCCTTACGAGAGTATACCTGAAGCGATAATGCGAGCATGAGTAAAAAATAATGGGAGGATCATTAATCGTGACCCCGGGTTTCCTTACTAGGGTGATACAGCCCTTTAGAGTGAAAAATTATAATGGGGGGTAATAGCCATAAAGAATTATTACCAGGGCTGTACTAAAACTAACACCAGCGGGCATTTAACGATGGTAGAATAAATCTTAAGGAACTCGGCAAAATGACCCCGTAAGTTAGCGAGAAAGGGTGCATGCAGCGCATGTCTCAGAAAAGAGGGGGCGCCGACTGTTTACCAAAAACATAGCTCCCAGAAGTTGCTTCGTAGGGGGGTGAGGCCTGCCCAATGGTTGTATCTGAATTTAGGCGGTACCAAGGCTGCTTAATTAATGGCAATTGAATGGCCGCGGTAACTCTGACCGTGATAATGTAGCGCAATCAATAGTCAATTAATTGTTGACACGTATGAATGGCGTAACGAGTGCCCCACTGTCTCAAGATTCAAACCAGTGAAATTGAAATGGTAGTGAAGATGCTATCTCACATTGTAAGACGAGAAGACCCCGTTGAGCTTTACTGGAAACTCTAATTGTTTGCTTAAACACTAAGCGGTGGCCCCACCATTTAAGTTCATTTAAACCAGGAAGTTTGAGTTGGACAGTTTGATTGGGGCGATGGCCTTCTAAAGAATAACGAAGGCGCACAAAGGTAGGGAGATAATATTATGTAAAGCCTGACAGTTAGGCTAAATACAAGCTGACACAGCCATGCTGTGGGTTATAGTGACCCGTTAGTCAAGGGTGGAATTGCTAGCGAGTAACAAATAAAAGTTACCACGGGGATAACAGCGTTATTTTCGTTTGAGAGTTCTTATTGATGACGGAGTTTGCGACCTCGATGTTGAATTGCGATGTCCTGGGGGTGCAGCAGCTCCCAAGGGTTGGACTGTTCGTCCATTAAAATCGTACATGATTTGAGTTCAGACCGGCGTGAGCTAGGTCGGTTTCTATCTACAAAGGTAACATTAAATACACCACGCTTTCGTACGAAAGGATTTAGCTATGGGCATCCGCTGGTGAACCAATTAGGAATTCGTTGGTTAGCTACGATGTTTATTTTTAATGCCTGAAAGCATCTTAAGGGAGAAAGTAGGTATCTTTGTTGTTCATCGTCGAGAAAAGGCGTTAATAGGCTCTTTGTACCGCATAAGATTACTAAAGAAATTTATACTAACTACGTTTTGGCCCTTACGGGGGCTCACCATCGAGCTCTCTAAGCTGTGTGGTGGAATGGTAGACACACCGGATTTAAAATCCGTAGGTTGTGGGTTCAAGCCCCACCACAGTTAGGAAAACCACTAACTAGCTGTTTTTTACGAGCTTGGTTTAACGAGCACAGTAGCTTAATGTAGTAGCGTGACCCTCATGCGGTCAAGGGTGTAGGTTCGAATCCTATCTGTGTGTCCTTTATGCTTTTTTGACTCTTTGATTTTAGGAGGGAAATAAAGCGTGCGGCCCTTATGATACATGCTAGGCTAATGCCGTAAAAGTGAGTAATTTCCACGCTAGCCACGTAATTAGACGTAGTGAGTGATAGTTAGGAATCGTATTAGCGGTAGCTATAGCTAAGCTAAGATGCGCAGCCGGGAGGTCACGTTTCCACTGAAACAAGGGGGAGTCTAATGACTGCAGTAAAGAATCTTGGTATTTAATCATAGGCGGTTTGGGGCCATATCCTTTATTTATTAGTGCTTATAGTGCCGGCTGCCAGCGCGGTGGTGGCTGGTTTGGGGGGGAGATTTCTAGGGGACAAAGGGGCTGGTTTTTTAACTACGGCGTGCATGGGGTTAGCGTGCATGCTGGCGGCCGCTATATATATTGAGGTGGTTTGAAACCGCTCGGTCACTTATGTGCGGCTATGAAAATGGTTGGAGACCGGGTGGTTGACTACGCACGTGGGTTTACAGTTTGATGCTGTGGCGGCGCAAATGCTCGTGGTGATAACATGTATCTCATTTTTGGTGCATATATACTCCACAGGCTATATGAAAGGGGACCCCCATTTACCCCGCTTTATGTCTTATTTGTCCTTTTTCACTTTTATGATGGTGGTCTTAGTTACGGCCGATAATTATATACAGTTATTTATAGGTTGGGAGGGGGTGGGTTTATGCTCTTACCTTCTAGTAAACTACTGATACACAAGGCTTAAGGCGAATAAGGCGGCTATGAAAGCCATGCTAATAAACCGTGTGGGGGATATAGGGTTGGTCCTGGCTATTTTTACCATTATAGTGGGGGTGGGGGGGGCGGAGTACGACGTGGTGGAGTGCGTAACGGTATATAGCAGCCCACCACCCATGGTGGGTGTGTTGTTGTTCATAGGGGCGGTCGCCAAATCGGCCCAATTAGGGTTGCACACTTGATTACCCGATGCCATGGAAGGGCCGACCCCTGTGTCCGCCCTTATCCATGCGGCGACCATGGTTACCGCGGGCGTATTTTTGATTATACGATCAACCCCGCTTTTTGAAGGCTCCCCCCTGGCCTTAACTATAGTGACGCTTATGGGGGCTCTAACTGCTTTTTTTGCAGCAACTGTGGGGTGCGCGCAAAATGATTTGAAAAAAGTGGTGGCTTACTCCACATGTAGCCAGTTAGGCTATATGGTTATGGTTTGTGGCTTGTCGGGTTATTCCGTGAGCTTATTCCACCTGACAAATCATGCTTTTTTTAAGGCCTTGTTGTTTTTAAGTGCGGGTTCGGTCATACATGCTATTAGCGACGAACAGGATTTACGTAAAATGGGGGGATTGGTGGGGCTATTACCTTACTCATACGCCGCAATTCTTGTGGGCTCACTATCTTTAATGGGGTTTCCTTTTTTAGCGGGGTTTTACTCAAAGGATTTGATACTTGAGTTATTTTATGAATCCCGCGCACACGTCTTTGCTTATTGAATGGGCAGCGCGGCTGCTTTTATGACGGCTTATTATTCAGCCAGGTTAATCTACTTAACGTTTATGGTTTCCCCCAATGCGAAAATACAGTTGTTTAAAAACGCGCACGAGGCGGGGGCACGCATCGGCGTGCCCTTACTTACTTTAATTCTAGCTAGTATTTTTATAGGTTTTTGGGGGGTGGGAGCCCCTATTCCGCCGTTTATCCCGTTTCTAGCTAAAATGGGTCCGTTGTTTTTAAGCCTGGGTGGGGCTATTATTGGGGGGTTGTGGGGGGCGCCATATAGCACGTATACTTTTTTGAACGGGGCTTGGTACTTTAACTATATTCTAAACCATTTGGCCGTTTTTCCCTTGTTGAACTTTTCTCATTTGATAACCTACCGGGTAATCGATTGTGGGCTGCTTGAGTTTCTAGGCCCCAAAGGTGTTACGCTGTTATTAGTTAAATACACTCAAAATATTAGTTACTATCAATCCGGGATGGTGTATAACTATATCTTGGTAATGGCCATGTTTACGGCTCTTTTTTTATATGGGGAAAATCACGGGTTATAGTTATAACGAGGTTTACGCTAAAATACACTTTTGGTTAATGTTTGGGGGGGTCAATCTTACATTTTTCCCCCAACATTTTCTGGGGTTAGCTGGATTACCACGGCGATACTCTGATTACCACGACAGTTTTGCTGGGTGAAATTATATATCATCGTGGGGGTCTATGATATCCATTTTAGGGGGGGCTTGATTCCTTTACACGGTGTGGGATGCCTATAACCAAGGGGTGTTATTTGCGAGATGGCCGTGGTACGATACTCTTGAGTGGGTACAAATGTGCCCGCCATTGGCCCACACTTTTAATGAACTACCCTGGGTATATATAAGGAAAGGGTCCAAGTTTTAGGGAGGGGGGATTGGTCACCTGCTTGACCTCCCCACCCCCGCCCATTTAAGCTACTTATGAAACTTTGGGTCTCTGCTAGGTTTCTGTTTACTAATCCAAGTGGTGACAGGTGTGTTCTTAGCCATGCACTATAGCCCGGATATTGAGCTCGCATTCGCGTCTGTCGAGCATATTACACGGGACATTAACCACGGTTTTACCTTGAGGTATTTGCATGCCAACGGGGCGTCTATATTTTTTATTTGCGTTTACCTCCACATTGGCCGGGGTATATACTACGGCTCGTATCTGGGGGGGGGGCAAACAGTTTGAGGGGGGGGGGTCATTATTTTTTTATTTATGATTGTAACCGCTTTTATGGGCTATGTTTTACCCTGAGGGCAAATGTCATTTTGAGCGGCCACGGTTATTACAAACTTATTGTCGGCCATCCCCTATGTCGGGGAAGATATCGTCGTGTGGGTATGGGGGGGTTTTAGTGTAAGCGGCGCCACTCTAAACAGGTTTTTCAGCTTACATTATCTCTTCCCCTTTATACTCTGTGGGTGTGTTATTGTGCACCTTGCCGCCTTGCATAGGCAGGGTTCGAATAACCCCCTTGGTTTAAAATCAGACTACGATAAAAACCCATTTCATCCTTACTACGCCTTAAAGGATACTATGGGTGTGTTAATTTTAGGGGCATTGTTGTGTCAAACCGTATTTTTTTATACTTATGCCTTGGGGGATGTGGAGAATTACAAACAGGCCGACCCTTTGGTTACACCGGCGCATATCAAACCCGAGTGATATTTTTTATTTGTCTACGCCATTTTACGCTCGATACCCAACAAGTTTGGGGGGGTGGTAGCCCTGGTTTTGAGTTTACTTGTTTTATTTCTATTGCCCTACCTACATAGGAGTCACCTTAAGTCCCTGGTTTTTAGACCTTTAGGTAGGCTGTTGTTCGGTTTTTTGGTGGCTGTATTCCTGGTATTAACTTGGGTGGGGGGTCAACCCGTGGAGGCACCTTTTACGTGGATGGGTTGGGGGGCCACTATATTCTACTTTATGTATTTTCTGGTTTTCACCCCCTTAGTGGGTATATTGGAAAACCTTATGATGAGGGCTTGTTTTTAGACCAGTTAACCCTATGGGGCATATATGGCTGTGCAGGGTGGGTTTTGGTGTGTGTATGTGTGAAGTGTGTTTATATTACCGGTTCTGGGCGTGGGGGGTGGCGTTATGGTTATTTCTGCCACCCATGCGGTACATGGCGTGTTATGGTTGGTGGCTACTTTTTTGTGTGGGGTGGCACTTTTTGTTTCTCAGGGGATAGATTACATTGCGTTTATTCTTTTGATTATATACGTGGGGGCCATAGCAATTTTATTTTTATTTGTAACTATGATGCTTAATTTAGTGGTGCGCACCACGTTTGATATGTCTAACGGTTTATTAGCGGGCTTTGTTATAGGGGGTGTTTTATATGGCACCTTACTGTATTTAAGTTCAGCGAATGTGGTGTACAGTGGAGCATGGGATTTTACCATCCACCACAATGTTAAAGTTTTGGCCTCAGTGCTGTATACTGACTATGCGTATGGTTTAATTATTGCCAGCTATGTGCTGCTAGTTGCTATGGTTGGTGTAATTATATTAACCCTTAGTGACCGTAATTCATAGGCAGCGATTTGGCATGCGGCCACCCTAGGCTGTTGATGGTTGATAATGCCCCCTTGTTACCCGTGGGCGTAGAAACACGCTTACTGGTAACGGGGGGGGATGTTTTACACTCGTACGCGGTCCCGTCTTTAGCTATTAAGGTGGACGCCGTGCCTGGTAGGTTAAACCAAGCCAGCTTATCCATAAACAGGGCAGGGTTTTATTTTGGCCAATGCAGCGAGATTTGTGGTGCCAACCACTCTTTTATGCCTATCCAGATGGGCGGGGTCAGTTTACAGGGCTATGTCAGCTGGCTCAGTGCTATATAGCTAAGATTGTGTGGTGGAATGGTAAACACGGCTGATTTAGGCTCAGCAGCTGTAGGTTCAAATCCTACCATTATCAACTTCTCAGTGAATCTCCCCCCCCATACCTACCCCCTACCCTTGCTTAGAATGGGGGTCGAACCCATAACCTCAACATTTTCAGTGTTGGGCTCACCATCGAGCTCTCTAAGCTGTGTGGTGGAATGGTAGACACACCGGATTTAAAATCCGTAGGTTGTGGGTTCAAGCCCCACCACAGTTAGGAAAACCACTAACTAGCTGTTTTTTACGAGCTTGGTTTAACGAGCACAGTAGCTTAATGTAGTAGCGTGACCCTCATGCGGTCAAGGGTGTAGGTTCGAATCCTATCTGTGTGTCCTTTATGCTTTTTTGACTCTTTGATTTTAGGAGGGAAATAAAGCGTGCGGCCCTTATGATACATGCTAGGCTAATGCCGTAAAAGTGAGTAATTTCCACGCTAGCCACGTAATTAGACGTAGTGAGTGATAGTTAGGAATCGTATTAGCGGTAGCTATAGCTAAGCTAAGATGCGCAGCCGGGAGGTCACGTTTCCACTGAAACAAGGGGGAGTCTAATGACTGCAGTAAAGAATCTTGTGCAATGTATGAAAGTATGACACAGAGATGCCGCCGCAAAGCTGTCTAATATGCGTGCCAGCAGACGCGGCTAAACGCAAGGCTTCAGTTTTTTTCGTTAAGGGCGTAAAGGGTAGGTGAGCGCGGGTTTTACGTGGTTAAAAACTAACCCCACGTATAACCTTAGGTTTATAGCGGGTAAACACAACAGCTTATGGATGGATAAAAAGGAGGAGATATAGGCGAGAATATCTAGGATGAAAGTTAATTACTGATATAGACCCCAGCTGATCTTCGGAAGCCAGGACAGCAAACGGGAGAGAGCCCCGGTAGCCCTTGCCCCAAACCATGATTTGTTAATGCCACGGGTATTTATGAAAACTCAAGACAAATTCGCCTGGAGACTATGATCGCAAGATTAAAATTTAAAAAATCTGGCGGTTCATTGACCTCATTAGAGAAGCGTGTGGTTTTATTCGATGATCCGCGAATAATCTTACCAAAACTGGCATACTCAGGTATTGCATGGCCGTCATCGTTTGTGTTGGAAAGAAATTGAACAGGCCCAACCCTTGAGTTATTTTTAAGTTAATAATAGGGGAAGAAATCAGGTCGTTATGTTCCTTATGTTCTGGGCTATACATGCGCTATTTTCATGTATGAATAAAGACATAAAAGAATATAGCGGAATACCCTTTGAAAGAGAGGGTGTGAAGGAGGATTTAATAGTAATTGGAAAGTAGGGCGTTCCGGTGAATAACTATTCAGTGTTCGCACAAATCGCCCGTCACCTTAACCAAATAAATGTTTTTTAAGGCTAGGTGGGTAGTCACTTGTAAAGCACGCATTATTATACACCCCCTCGCATGAAGTGAAATTTATGAGGTCGAGAAAGTCGTAACAGAGTAAGAGTATTGGAAAATGCTTTTGGATTATAGCCTTATTGTAAAACTGGTGCGACACGGTTGTTGACACGGTTTGCAGGGCTGTGAAGGCGGGTTCGAATCCTGCAGCACTATGAATACGGCGTAAGAGTAGGGGATTATAGCCGGAGTTAGTGTAACCTGTAACTTACTAAAGTCTCGGGTGTCTAAAAGGGCGTGTAACACGAAAGAACCTGCCGGTGCCCCCGGAAACCAGGGAACTGAAGCATCTTAGTACCGGTTGCTCTCAAGCGACAACCGTCAGTAGCGGCGAGCGAACATGGAACCAGCCAGCCACTGAACATGGAGGGTATCAGGCCCGTCCGGCTGGCATAAGTGAGTAGAACTATTTGAAGAGAGGTTCACCATAAACCAAGCAATATTCAACACACCAATAGTGCATAGTACCGTGAGGGAAGACGCGTATAGGTTACTACAGCAGACATGTATGTCGTACCTTTTGTATAATGGGCTCGCAAGATAAGTATTTGGCAAATTAAAAATAGTTAAAATAGGTTAAGTGAAAACAAGTGAGCGCTGCAGTCAAGTAGGGCCCGAAACCAAGTGATCTAGCCATGGGCAGTTTGAAACCCCTCCAACCAGGGGGGTGGAGGAACGAACCGGTAATTGTGGCAAGAATTTCGGAGGACCTGTGGTTAGGGGTAAAAAGCCAATCGAACTTGGATAGCTGGTTTTCTACGAAAATTATTGAAGTAATGCGTCATTAGGTAATTTTAACAGGGTAAAGCACTGAATAAATGTATCTATATGGTAGTTTAATCAAACTATGAACTTGTGAAAATTCTAATGACAGACAGACAATGGGTGAGAAGGTCCACTGTCTAAAGGGGAACAGCCCCGACTGCAGTTTTAAGGTTACCCACTATAATTAAGTATGTAAGGGGGCGTAAAGGGGGTAATAAGAAAGTGGGCTTGGAGGCAGCCTCTTTGGAAGACAGCGTAGCAGCTCACTTAGTAATTTACGATACCCGTTAATTCCGGTGGTTAAAATTATGGTCCGAAACTCAGGATTTGTGGTAGTAGAACGTTCAGTACACCCTTACGAGAGTATACCTGAAGCGATAATGCGAGCATGAGTAAAAAATAATGGGAGGATCATTAATCGTGACCCCGGGTTTCCTTACTAGGGTGATACAGCCCTTTAGAGTGAAAAATTATAATGGGGGGGAATAGCCATAAAGAATTATTACCAGGGCTGTACTAAAACTAACACCAGCGGGCATTTAACGATGGTAGAATAAATCTTAAGGGCACTCGGCAAATATGACCCCCGTAAAAAGGAGGAAGAAAGGGTGCATGCAGGCATGTATCAGAAAAAGAGGGGGCCGCCGACTGGTGTACAAAAAACATAGCTCCCAGAGTTGCTTCGTAGGGGGGGTGAGGCCTGGCCCAATGGTTTGTATCTGAATTTAGGCGGTCCCAAGGCTGCTTAAGTAATGGCAATTGAATGGCCGCTGGTAAACTTGACCGTGATAATGTAGCGCAATCAATAGTCAATTAATGTTGCACTATGAATGGGCGTAAAACGAGTGACCCACTGTCTCAGATTTCAAACCATTGGTGAAATTGAAATGGTGTGAGATGCTTAGCTCACATGACGACGAGAAGACACGTTGAGCTTTACTGGAACTCTAAATGTTGCTTAACCTAAGCGGTGGGCCCCACATTTAAGTTCCTTTTAAACCAGGAAGTTTGAGTTGGACAGTTTGATTGGGGCGATGGCCTTCTAAAGAATAACGAAGGCGCACAAAGGTAGGGAGATAATATTATGTAAAGCCTGACAGTTAGGCTAAATACAAGCTGAACACAGCCCTGCTGTGGGTTATCGGAACCCGTTAGTCAAGGGTTGAATTGCTTAGCGAGTAACAAATAAAAGTTACCCGGGGATAACAGCGTTTTTATTTTCGTTGGAGTTCTTATTGATGACGGAGTTGACGACCTCGATGTTGAATGCGATGTCCTGGGGTGCCAGCAGCTCCCAAGGGTTGGACTGTTCTCCATAAAAATCGTACATGATTTGAGGTCAGACCGGCGTGAGCTAGGTCGGTTTCTATCTACAAAGGTAACATTAAATACACCACGCTTTCGTACGAAAGGATTTAGCTATGGGCATCCGCTGGTGAACCAATTAGGAATTCGTTGGTTAGCTACGATGTTTATTTTTAATGCCTGAAAGCATCTTAAGGGAGAAAGTAGGTATCTTTGTTGTTCATCGTCGAGAAAAGGCGTTAATAGGCTCTTTGTACCGCATAAGATTACTAAAGAAATTTATACTAACTACGTTTTGGCCCTTACGGGGGCTCACCATCGAGCTCTCTAAGCTGTGTGGTGGAATGGTAGACACACCGGATTTAAAATCCGTAGGTTGTGGGTTCAAGCCCCACCACAGTTAGGAAAACCACTAACTAGCTGTTTTTTACGAGCTTGGTTTAACGAGCACAGTAGCTTAATGTAGTAGCGTGACCCTCATGCGGTCAAGGGTGTAGGTTCGAATCCTATCTGTGTGTCCTTTATGCTTTTTTGACTCTTTGATTTTAGGAGGGAAATAAAGCGTGCGGCCCTTATGATACATGCTAGGCTAATGCCGTAAAAGTGAGTAATTTCCACGCTAGCCACGTAATTAGACGTAGTGAGTGATAGTTAGGAATCGTATTAGCGGTAGTTTGCCCTCAGGGTAAAACATAGCCCATTAGACAAACACGTCTTGATGGTAAGGCTTGAACTTACACTCCTCGGCCCCAAACCGATCTATCTACCATTAATAAACACCAAGACTCACCCAAAGAACCATGGGCACTGACTCAACTCAAATTGCATCGCACATGTACATCACTATAGACACATAGGCCTGCAAGAATTGAACTCGCATTAACAGGGTGTAAGCCCGCTATTTTACCTTTAAACTAAGGCCTATACCCCCACCTACCAGGCAGCTTATCCATAAACAGGGTGAGGGGGTCGAACCCTCGCTCGTAAACCCAAAATTTATTGCCTTACCGTTTGGCTAACCCTGATTAACATTTATAAACCAAATAATATAAGAAATGCCACCATAAGACAGAACAGACCCATGGCTGCGGATATGGCAAAGCCTAAGATAGCATAAGTGAATAATTGTTGTTTTAAACCGGGATTGCGTGCATACCCTATGATTAAATTCCCAAATACACTGCCTATAAAAATTGGCGGGGGTGGGGAGGTCAATTACCAATCCATTTATGGGTGTAAATATCACGCTATCCTTACGGTAGCTTTTGCGTACCATACGAGCCATATACCACAAAGCTATTATAAACCGAGTCTTGGTGTTTAATCAGGTTTGACCACATAGTTTAAAGAAAAATTCTTGTCTTCGAAACAATTGTTGTGGGTTCGACCCCCACTGTGGCTGAAAATGTTGGGCTCACTAACATAATAGCAACGATAGGATTCGAACCTATACCCTCTGCCTTATCAAGACAGCGCTCACCATTGAGCTGCATTGCCTGGCATACAGGGTTTTAACCTGTAAGACCGGCCCCACAAACCGGCATTATATTTTAATTAATGCCACATTTGGATGTTGTGACATATACGGTACAATATTTTTGGGCAAACCTCGCCCTATTTGTGACTATGTTAATTATAATTAGGGAGGCCACACTGACCCAGTTGCACGTTTTGGCCCTTACGGGGGCTCACCATCGAGCTCTCTAAGCTGTGTGGTGGAATGGTAGACACACCGGATTTAAAATCCGTAGGTTGTGGGTTCAAGCCCCACCACAGTTAGGAAAACCACTAACTAGCTGTTTTTTACGAGCTTGGTTTAACGAGCACAGTAGCTTAATGTAGTAGCGTGACCCTCATGCGGTCAAGGGTGTAGGTTCGAATCCTATCTGTGTGTCCTTTATGCTTTTTTGACTCTTTGATTTTAGGAGGGAAATAAAGCGTGCGGCCCTTATGATACATGCTAGGCTAATGCCGTAAAAGTGAGTAATTTCCACGCTAGCCACGTAATTAGACGTAGTGAGTGATAGTTAGGAATCGTATTAGCGGTAGCTAGATAAGCTAGATGCGGGCAGCCGGGGAGGTCACGTTTCCACTGAAAACAAGGGGGAGTCTAATGACTGCAGTAAGAATTTGGTATGTAATCAAGGCGGTTTGGGGCATATCTTTATTAGTAGTGCTTTAGTGCCGCTGCCAGCGCGGTGGTGGCTGGTTTGGGGGGAGATTTCTAGGGGACAAAGGGGCTGGTTTTTTAACTACGGCGTGCATGGGGTTAGCGTGCATGCTGGCGGCCGCTATATATATTGAGGTGGTTTGAACCCGCTCGGTCACTTATGTGCGGCTATGAAAATGGTTGGAGACCGGGTGGTTGACTACGCACGTGGGTTTACAGTTTGATGCTGTGGCGGCGCAAATGCTCGTGGTGATAACATGTATCTCATTTTTGGTGCATATATACTCCACAGGCTATATGAAAGGGGACCCCCATTTACCCCGCTTTATGTCTTATTTGTCCTTTTTCACTTTTATGATGGTGGTCTTAGTTACGGCCGATAATTATATACAGTTATTTATAGGTTGGGAGGGGGTGGGTTTATGCTCTTACCTTCTAGTAAACTACTGATACACAAGGCTTAAGGCGAATAAGGCGGCTATGAAAGCCATGCTAATAAACCGTGTGGGGGATATAGGGTTGGTCCTGGCTATTTTTACCATTATAGTGGTGGTGGGGGGGGCGGAGTACGACGTGGTGGAGTGCGTAACGGTATATAGCAGCCCACCACCCATGGTGGGTGTGTTGTTGTTCATAGGGGCGGTCGCCAAATCGGCCCAATTAGGGTTGCACACTTGATTACCCGATGCCATGGAAGGGCCGACCCCTGTGTCCGCCCTTATCCATGCGGCGACCATGGTTACCGCGGGCGTATTTTTGATTATACGATCAACCCCGCTTTTTGAAGGCTCCCCCCTGGCCTTAACTATAGTGACGCTTATGGGGGCTCTAACTGCTTTTTTTGCAGCAACTGTGGGGTGCGCGCAAAATGATTTGAAAAAAGTGGTGGCTTACTCCACATGTAGCCAGTTAGGCTATATGGTTATGGTTTGTGGCTTGTCGGGTTATTCCGTGAGCTTATTCCACCTGACAAATCATGCTTTTTTTAAGGCCTTGTTGTTTTTAAGTGCGGGTTCGGTCATACATGCTATTAGCGACGAACAGGATTTACGTAAAATGGGGGGATTGGTGGGGCTATTACCTTACTCATACGCCGCAATTCTTGTGGGCTCACTATCTTTAATGGGGTTTCCTTTTTTAGCGGGGTTTTACTCAAAGGATTTGATACTTGAGTTATTTTATGAATCCCGCGCACACGTCTTTGCTTATTGAATGGGCAGCGCGGCTGCTTTTATGACGGCTTATTATTCAGCCAGGTTAATCTACTTAACGTTTATGGTTTCCCCCAATGCGAAAATACAGTTGTTTAAAAACGCGCACGAGGCGGGGGCACGCATCGGCGTGCCCTTACTTACTTTAATTCTAGCTAGTATTTTTATAGGTTTTTGGGGGGTGGGAGCCCCTATTCCGCCGTTTATCCCGTTTCTAGCTAAAATGGGTCCGTTGTTTTTAAGCCTGGGTGGGGCTATTATTGGGGGGTTGTGGGGGGCGCCATATAGCACGTATACTTTTTTGAACGGGGCTTGGTACTTTAACTATATTCTAAACCATTTGGCCGTTTTTCCCTTGTTGAACTTTTCTCATTTGATAACCTACCGGGTAATCGATTGTGGGCTGCTTGAGTTTCTAGGCCCCAAAGGTGTTACGCTGTTATTAGTTAAATACACTCAAAATATTAGTTACTATCAATCCGGGATGGTGTATAACTATATCTTGGTAATGGCCATGTTTACGGCTCTTTTTTTATATGGGGAAAATCACGGGTTATAGTTATAACGAGGTTTACGCTAAAATACACTTTTGGTTAATGTTTGGGGGGGTCAATCTTACATTTTTCCCCCAACATTTTCTGGGGTTAGCTGGATTACCACGGCGATACTCTGATTACCACGACAGTTTTGCTGGGTGAAATTATATATCATCGTGGGGGTCTATGATATCCATTTTAGGGGGGGCTTGATTCCTTTACACGGTGTGGGATGCCTATAACCAAGGGGTGTTATTTGCGAGATGGCCGTGGTACGATACTCTTGAGTGGGTACAAATGTGCCCGCCATTGGCCCACACTTTTAATGAACTACCCTGGGTATATATAAGGAAAGGGTCCAAGTTTTAGGGAGGGGGGATTGGTCACCTGCTTGACCTCCCCACCCCCGCCAATTTTTATAGGCAGGGTATTTGGGAATTTAATCATAGGGTATGCACGCAATCCCGGTTTAAAACAACAATTATTCACTTATGCTATCTTAGGCTTTGCCATATCCGAAGCCATGGGTCTGTTCTGTCTTATGGTGGCATTTCTTATATTATTTGGTTTATAAATGTTAATCAGGGTTAGCCAAACGGTAAGGCAATAAATTTTGGGTTTACGAGCGAGGGTTCGACCCCCTCACCCTGTTTATGGATAAGCTGCCTGGTAGGTGGGGGTATAGGCCTTAGTTTAAAGGTAAAATAGCGGGCTTACACCCTGTTAATGCGAGTTCAATTCTTGCAGGCCTATGTGTCTATAGTGATGTACATGTGCGATGCAATTTGAGTTGAGTCAGTGCCCATGGTTCTTTGGGTGAGTCTTGGTGTTTATTAATGGTAGATAGATCGGTTTGGTTAAATTTTCATGGTGGATGGCACACAATGTTTACCACCCCTATCACCTGGTGGACCCCAGCCCTTGGCCCTTGGTGGGGGCCTTGGGGGCGTTTATGGCTACATCAGGGGGGGTAATGTACTTCCATAATAACCAGCCCTATGGTATGGTTATAGGCTTTATAATTATCGCGTGTACTATGGTGGTGTGGTGACGTGACGTGGTGAGGGAGGCTACCCACCAAGGACACCACACCCGTGTTGTTAGGCAAGGTTTGAAATATGGTATGATATTATTTATCCTTTCGGAGGTTTGTTTATTTTTTTCCTTGTTTTGGGCCTTTTTCCACAGCAGCTTAACCCCGGCTATTCAAATAGGGTGTGTATGACCCCCTGTGGGGGTTAATCCATTAGAACCCTTTTCCATCCCCTTGCTAAATACGGCTGTATTGTTGAGCTCGGGGGCCACAGTTACTTGGGCCCACCATGGCATGGTGTGCGGTAAAAAGAGAGAGGCGATGGCTGGCTTGTTTCTTACAGTGTATTTAGGTCTCATTTTTACCGGCCTGCAAGGTATATTTGGTTTATAAATCTATGGTTGGTTAATATAATTACACCATCATTCTTATTTTCTTCGTGGCCAATACTTGCTGCTATGCGCGTGTCGATATTTGGAGTTTACGGGGGTCGAACCCATACTTATGCCTTGCAAAGGCATTGTTCTCCGTTGAACTAAAACCCCTCTTAATATTTTTGCAGGCATAGTAGCTTAAGGTAGAGCGAGTGGCTGTTAACCCCGAGATATGAGTTCGAGTCTCATCCGTGCCTGGGACTGTTACGACTTGGTAGGTGGGATCCTATTATTATATATATGGGTTTTAGTTTAAAGGTAGAACCTGTGGTTTCTAGCCGCATGGCATTAGTTCAAGTCTAGTAGGCCCTAGTGTGCGTGGCTGGGGTGAGCTACTTACCGTTAATATTAAGTTTCTTTTGGTTCCTCGCGGTGTTAAACATCATTGGCCTACTTCCTTATGTTTTCACCCCCACAGCCCATTTAGTGGTTACCTTTGGCCTATCCTTATCGATTATGCTCTCCGTGACTCTACTTGGTGTCTGGCGGTTTAAACTTGGTTATTTGAGTTTACTCGTACCGAGGGGTGTGCCTTTATTGTTAGCCCCCATTCTTGGGGTGATCGAAACACTTAGTTATGTTATCCGGGCATTGTCTTTAGGGCTTCGCTTGGGTGCGAATATTAGCGCGGGTCATTTATTGTTTGCAATCTTGTCGGGTTTTGCTTTCCAATTATTGGGGGTGGCCCCGGTTATAGTTAGCTTCTTGGTGTTTGTGATGATATTCATAGCATTACTTGAAATAATGGTTGCGATTATCCAAGCTTATGTTTTTTGTTTATTGACAGCTATTTACCTGGGTGATACTTTGGCATTACACTAGGAGTGAGCCCCTTTTACCATCTCGGACTCCGTGTATGGCTCTAGTTTTTTTCTCACAACGGGGGCGCACGGGGGCCACGTTTTAATCGGGAGCTCCTTCCTAGTGGTTTGTTTATACAGGCTGGCTATAAACCAATTTACCAAGCACAGGCACTTTGGTTTTGAGGCGGCGGCTTGATATTGACATTTTGTGGATGTGGTATGGTTGTTTTTGTTTGTATGTATTGGTGGGGTTGTTAGATTGTGTATGTTAATGCTTGATGAAATAGGGATCGTGGCGTGTTTTTACCCCTGGGATTGTGGTTACTGGGAGTTGTGGGCTGCTTGTTAAACAGGCGTCATTTAATTTTAATGTTAATGTGCGTGGAACTTATGCTGTTAGGGGCTTGTATTTTATTTTTAGGTTTGGCGGGGACTATTGATAACCTGGGTGGGCAAGTTTTCACTTTATTTATTTTGACTGTAGCCGCCGCCGAGTCCTCTGTGGGCTTAGCCATTTTAATTGCACATTACAGAAAGAGAGCGACCATTGCAGTTCAAGCTCTGAGCTTGTTAAAGGGCTAGTTTATTTCCGGGTGTTTTTACCACGTGGGTGGTTCATTATTTACCTTTATAATTTAAGCTTGGCATTATCAACTGGATACATGGTTTCAAAATGGCTGACAAGGTGAGTTTTCTCCACCAACCATAAGGATATAGGCACCCTATATTTACTATTTGGGGGGTTGGCGGGTATGGTGGGCACAGCCTTTAGTGTGTTGATCCGCTGGGAATTATCCGGGCCCGGCCCGATGTTGGGGGATGATCATTTGTACAATGTAATTGTGACGGCGCACGCTTTTGTAATGATTTTTTTTTTAGTAATGCCTGTGATGATTGGGGGGTTTGGCAATTGGTTTGTACCCTTATCGATAGGGGCCCCTGACATGGCGTTCCCCCGGCTGAATAACATTAGCTTTTGATTATTGCCCCCGGCCTTCGTGCTGCTGCTCGCCTCAACCTTGGTTGAGGCGGGGGCTGGCACTGGGTGGACTGTATACCCCCCCCTTTCAGGGCTACTGTCCCATGGGGGGGGGGCGGGCGACCTGGTCATTTTTAGCCTGCATTTGGCGGGTATCTCCTCTATACTTGGCGCTATGAATTTTCTTACGACTATTATTAACATGAGGGTTGTAGGTATGTCATTTGACAGAATGCCCCTTTTCGTTTGGTCGATTTTGGTTACAGCTGTGCTGCTGCTGCTCTCATTACCCGTTTTAGCGGGGGCTATAACAATGTTATTGACAGACAGGAATTTTAATACATCTTTTTTTGACCCGGGGGGGGGTGGCGACCCTATTTTATACCAACATTTATTTTGGTTTTTCGGGCACCCGGAGGTTTACATACTTATCCTACCGGGGTTCGGCATTATCTCACAGATTTTACCTTCTTTTTCGGCTAAAGAATCTATATTTGGGTACCTGGGGATGGCACACAATAATAATGTTGGGGTTTAGTTCAACGGCAGAACGAGGGCCTTCAATGTTCTAAGTGGGGGTTCAAATCCTCCAACCCCAGGGGGTATAGGCAAATGGTGGGTTTTACTATCTACTGTTTCAGGGGGTTACCTGCTAATAGGTGTCGCCTTGGTGGGGGCCGCCGTAATCGGGGGGTTTTTTTATGTGAGAGTTGTAAGATTAATGTACTTTTCTGGCAGCTGGCTGGCGGCGTGGAAGGCTTTAGGGCGCTTGGGGCCCATTAAGTTGAGAGAAGCTGTCCCTCTGGGCGCCTCCCTATTTATGGTCTTATTCTTAATGGTGGGGCCTTCCTTCCTGTTACAGTTGGCGCATGACACCACTACTAACTTATATCTATAGGGTGGCACGGGTATAGAAAGTACGGTGTGGCAGCGGGATGTATAGATGATAGTTAAAAGCTCATAGAAGTGGTACCTGCCAACCTGGCGAGTTTATCCACAATGCACCCTCGGCCATATAAATGGCTGACCAAATGGAGGCCATGCAAGCCCTTATTTCACTGGGAGGGGTGGCTTAATATTGGCTATGACTTTTTTCGACCAGTTTACAGTGGCTATAGCTAAGGCAGACGCATATGACCCCCGGTTGCCCGAGGCCTCTGAAATGGGGGATGGCTATGTTGACCTGGGGGGTACCTTTCTGCTGCCGGAGTTCAAGCCCGTGCTTTTAGTCGTGTGTGCGGCCATAGTTTTAGCCTTTGTCATACTTGCCGCTTCCTTGTTACTCACAAAGAGGGAGCCCGATTTAGCTAAGGCTTCTGTGTACGAGTGCGGTTTTGACCCTTGGGGTGCCCCCCGTGTACCATTCTCAGTAAAGTTTTTTCTGGTTGGGATTTTATTTTTGATATTTGACCTGGAGGTGTCTTTTTTATACCCTTGGGCCGTGTGTTTGGGCACGATGCGACACGTCGCCATAGGGGTCGTATGGGGCTTCCTGGGTATATTAGGGCTGGGTTTGTTTTACGAATGACACAGGGGTGGGTTGGAATGATCCTATGTTAAGTACTTTTTTTGACCGGGGGATTTACCGGGTGGTATGTATATTGATACCTTTATTAGTCAGTGTGGCCTATTTAACATTGGCGGAGAGAAAGGTTTTAGGTTATATCCAGGGGCGGAAAGGGCCCAATGTGGTGGGGATTGTCGGTTTGCTACAGCCCTTGGCTGATGGTTTGAAGCTGTTTACTAAGGAAATGGTTATACCTAACCATGCCAACATGTATATATACATCCTCTCCCCGGTGTTAACTTTAGGCTTAGCCTTGTTAGCTTGGGGGGTTATACCCATGGGAGGGGTAATGGCCGACCTGGGCCTGGGGGTCTTATATTTATTCGCTGTGTCATCGATGAGTGTCTATGGGGTGTTGATGTCGGGTTGGTCGAGTAATTCTAAATATGCCTTTTTAGGGGCCATTAGGGCGGCGGCGCAAATGATAAGTTATGAGGTATCCATAGGGCTAATCATCATTAGCGTGATTTTATTCACGGGCTCTCTTGCTTTAATTGATATAGCTGCTTGCCAACATAAAATGTGGTTAATTTTACCCTTATACCCGGGGGCCGTGATGTTTTTAGTGTCTGCCCTAGCAGAAACCAATAGGGTGCCGTTCGATTTAACAGAGGCCGAGTCGGAGCTAGTGTCTGGTTTCAATGTTGAATACTCAAGCATGGCGTTTGCCTTATTTTTTTTGGCAGAGTATTGTCACATCATACTTATGGGTGCCTTGGGTGTAATCCTATTTTTGGGGGGTGTAACCCCGTGGAAAATAACCTTTTTATTATTTCTATTCATTTGACTTAGGGCGACTCTACCGCGAGTAAGGTATGACAAATTAATGGCATTGTTGTGACAATCCTACTTACCTTTAAGCTTGGGTGTGTTAATTTTAACCTCCGGTTGTTTGGTGGGGTGAGGGGGTATTATTATGTAACACGCCTATAATAATGAGGCTCCCGCTCGCACATACTGAGGCGCCCCTTGCGGGGTCGGTGTTATTGGCGGGGGTGCTACTGAAATTGGGGGGTTACGGCTTGGTGCGATTTATGTGACCGCTTTTCCCGTGCGCCGCCGATTATTGAGGCCCTTTGGTAGCGACCTTGTGTTTATTGGCCGTTTTTTACGGCGGTCTCACTACCACCCGCCAAGTGGATTTTAAGCGGTTGATAGCCTACTCCTCGGTGGCTCATATGGGACTTGTCGTTTTGGGTTTAATAAGCCATACACCCCAGGGGATGGTGGCGGCAATATATTTAATGGTCGCGCACGGTTTGGTTAGCCCTGCTTTATTTATAGCTGTAACTTTGTTATACGATAGACACTACACCCGCTTGATAAAGTATTACAGGGGGGTGGCTATTACTATGCCGTTATTCGGGGTATTATTTTTGGTTTTGATTTTGGCTAACGCTTCTATCCCCCTGAGTTGTGGTTTTATAGGCGAGTTCTACTCCATATGAGCTGCTTTCGAGTATAGCCTGGTTACAGGGGTGCTGGTTTGTGGGGGCATAGTAATATCTGCCGGCTACTCTATCTATGCTTATAATCGCGTATGTTTTGGGGGGTTCTCTAAACATCTGTTTTTTTCACGTGATTTAAATAGAAGAGAGTTTAATAGCCTTTTACCTCTAGTAATCTCTATTGTTGTTTGGGGTCTTTTTCCGTGTGTCATCGTCGATAGAATTGGGGTGCTTCATTAAGTGCTACTGAAATTGGGTGGGTTGGAATGATCCTATGTTAAGTACTTTTTTCGACCAGTTTACAGTGGCTATAGCTAAGGCAGACGCATATGACCCCCGGTTGCCCGAGGCCTCTGAAATGGGGGATGGCTATGTTGACCTGGGGGGTACCTTTCTGCTGCCGGAGTTCAAGCCCGTGCTTTTAGTCGTGTGTGCGGCCATAGTTTTAGCCTTTGTCATACTTGCCGCTTCCTTGTTACTCACAAAGAGGGAGCCCGATTTAGCTAAGGCTTCTGTGTACGAGTGCGGTTTTGACCCTTGGGGTGCCCCCCGTGTACCATTCTCAGTAAAGTTTTTTCTGGTTGGGATTTTATTTTTGATATTTGACCTGGAGGTGTCTTTTTTATACCCTTGGGCCGTGTGTTTGGGCACGATGCGACACGTCGCCATAGGGGTCGTATGGGGCTTCCTGGGTATATTAGGGCTGGGTTTGTTTTACGAATGACACAGGGGTGGGTTGGAATGATCCTATGTTAAGTACTTTTTTTGACCGGGGGATTTACCGGGTGGTATGTATATTGATACCTTTATTAGTCAGTGTGGCCTATTTAACATTGGCGGAGAGAAAGGTTTTAGGTTATATCCAGGGGCGGAAAGGGCCCAATGTGGTGGGGATTGTCGGTTTGCTACAGCCCTTGGCTGATGGTTTGAAGCTGTTTACTAAGGAAATGGTTATACCTAACCATGCCAACATGTATATATACATCCTCTCCCCGGTGTTAACTTTAGGCTTAGCCTTGTTAGCTTGGGGGGTTATACCCATGGGAGGGGTAATGGCCGACCTGGGCCTGGGGGTCTTATATTTATTCGCTGTGTCATCGATGAGTGTCTATGGGGTGTTGATGTCGGGTTGGTCGAGTAATTCTAAATATGCCTTTTTAGGGGCCATTAGGGCGGCGGCGCAAATGATAAGTTATGAGGTATCCATAGGGCTAATCATCATTAGCGTGATTTTATTCACGGGCTCTCTTGCTTTAATTGATATAGCTGCTTGCCAACATAAAATGTGGTTAATTTTACCCTTATACCCGGGGGCCGTGATGTTTTTAGTGTCTGCCCTAGCAGAAACCAATAGGGTGCCGTTCGATTTAACAGAGGCCGAGTCGGAGCTAGTGTCTGGTTTCAATGTTGAATACTCAAGCATGGCGTTTGCCTTATTTTTTTTGGCAGAGTATTGTCACATCATACTTATGGGTGCCTTGGGTGTAATCCTATTTTTGGGGGGTGTAACCCCGTGGAAAATAACCTTTTTATTATTTCTATTCATTTGACTTAGGGCGACTCTACCGCGAGTAAGGTATGACAAATTAATGGCATTGTTGTGACAATCCTACTTACCTTTAAGCTTGGGTGTGTTAATTTTAACCTCCGGTTGTTTGGTGGGGTGAGGGGGTATTATTATGTAACACGCCTATAATAATGAGGCTCCCGCTCGCACATACTGAGGCGCCCCTTGCGGGGTCGGTGTTATTGGCGGGGGAGTAGTTTAATTGAACATTGGTTTTGAAAACCACAGGTGTGGGTTAAACCCCCATTTCCCCTTGCTATTGGTAGCTTAATGGCAAAGCATAATGCTCATAACATTACACATGTAAGTTCAAATCTTACTCGATAGAGCCCCCATAGTTGAATATCAACGCCGGTTTTGTAAGCCGGAAGTATAAGTGAGAGTCTTATTGGGGGTGGGAGGAATAGTTTAATATCAAAACACCCGCATGCTAAGCGGTTATTATGGGTTAAAGTCCTGTTTCTTCTGGTGCCATAGTTCAAGGCAGAATACACGGTTGTCAACTGTGAGATACGGGTTCAAATCCTGTTGGCTCCGGGGTTTAAAAGAGAATTGACCCCTGGTTGATACTCCGGGTACAATTTTATTTAATCATAGGTGAGGGTAGGTGGGTTTTTTGACAGAGTTGCAGATTGGAATGCATTCGGCTGTAAATCGACCAACGTGGGTTCGAATCCCATTTCTGTTAGGATTTCCACAAACCTGATTAAACACCAAGACTCGGTTTATAATAGCTTTGTGGTATATGGCTCGTATGGTACGCAAAAGCTACCGTAAGGATAGCGTGATATTTACACCCATAAATGGATTGGTAATTGACCTCCCCACCCCCGCCAATTTAAGCTACTTATGAAACTTTGGGTCTCTGCTAGGTTTCTGTTTACTAATCCAAGTGGTGACAGGTGTGTTCTTAGCCATGCACTATAGCCCGGATATTGAGCTCGCATTCGCGTCTGTCGAGCATATTACACGGGACATTAACCACGGTTTTACCTTGAGGTATTTGCATGCCAACGGGGCGTCTATATTTTTTATTTGCGTTTACCTCCACATTGGCCGGGGTATATACTACGGCTCGTATCTGGGGGGGGGGCAAACAGTTTGAGGGGTGGGGGTCATTATTTTTTTATTTATGATTGTAACCGCTTTTATGGGCTATGTTTTACCCTGAGGGCAAACTACCGCTAATACGATTCCTAACTATCACTCACTACGTCTAATTACGTGGCTAGCGTGGAAATTACTCACTTTTACGGCATTAGCCTAGCATGTATCATAAGGGCCGCACGCTTTATTTCCCTCCTAAAATCAAAGAGTCAAAAAAGCATAAAGGACACACAGATAGGATTCGAACCTACACCCTTGACCGCATGAGGGTCACGCTACTACATTAAGCTGCTGTGCTCGTTAAACCAAGCTCGTAAAAAACAGCTAGTTAGTGGTTTTCCTAACTGTGGTGGGGCTTGAACCCACAACCTACGGATTTTAAATCCGGTGTGTCTACCATTCCACCACACAGCTTAGAGAGCTCGATGGTGAGCCCAACACTGAAAATGTTGAGGTTATGGGTTCGACCCCCATTCTAAGCAAGGGTAGGGGGTAGGTATGGGGGGGGAGATTCACTGAGAAGTTGATAATGGTAGGATTTGAACCTACAGCTGCTGAGCCTAAATCAGCCGTGTTTACCATTCCACCACACAATCTTAGCTATATAGCACTGAGCCAGCTGACATAGCCCTGTAAACTGACCCCGCCCATCTGGATAGGCATAAAAGAGTGGTTGGCACCACAAATCTCGCTGCATTGGCCAAAATAAAACCCTGCCCTGTTTATGGATAAGCTGGCTTGGTTTAACCTACCAGGCACGGCGTCCACCTTAATAGCTAAAGACGGGACCGCGTACGAGTGTAAAACATCCCCCCCCGTTACCAGTAAGCGTGTTTCTACGCCCACGGGTAACAAGGGGGCATTATCAACCATCAACAGCCTAGGGTGGCCGCATGCCAAATCGCTGCCTATGAATTACGGTCACTAAGGGTTAATATAATTACACCAACCATAGCAACTAGCAGCACATAGCTGGCAATAATTAAACCATACGCATAGTCAGTATACAGCACTGAGGCCAAAACTTTAACATTGTGGTGGATGGTAAAATCCCATGCTCCACTGTACACCACATTCGCTGAACTTAAATACAGTAAGGTGCCATATAAAACACCCCCTATAACAAAGCCCGCTAATAAACCGTTAGACATATCAAACGTGGTGCGCACCACTAAATTAAGCATCATAGTTACAAATAAAAATAAAATTGCTATGGCCCCCACGTATATAATCAAAAGAATAAACGCAATGTAATCTATCCCCTGAGAAACAAAAAGTGCCACCCCACACAAAAAAGTAGCCACCAACCATAACACGCCATGTACCGCATGGGTGGCAGAAATAACCATAACGCCACCCCCCACGCCCAGAACCGGTAATATAAACACACTTCACACATACACACACCAAAACCCACCCTGCACAGCCATATATGCCCCATAGGGTTAACTGGTCTAAAAACAAGCCCTCATCATAAGGTTTTCCAATATACCCACTAAGGGGGTGAAAACCAGAAAATACATAAAGTAGAATATAGTGGCCCCCCAACCCATCCACGTAAAAGGTGCCTCCACGGGTTGACCCCCCACCCAAGTTAATACCAGGAATACAGCCACCAAAAAACCGAACAACAGCCTACCTAAAGGTCTAAAAACCAGGGACTTAAGGTGACTCCTATGTAGGTAGGGCAATAGAAATAAAACAAGTAACCTCAAAACCAGGGCTACCACCCCCCCAAACTTGTTGGGTATCGAGCGTAAAATGGCGTAGACAAATAAAAAATATCACTCGGGTTTGATATGCGCCGGTGTAACCAAAGGGTCGGCCTGTTTGTAATTCTCCACATCCCCCAAGGCATAAGTATAAAAAAATACGGTTTGACACAACAATGCCCCTAAAATTAACACACCCATAGTATCCTTTAAGGCGTAGTAAGGATGAAATGGGTTTTTATCGTAGTCTGATTTTAAACCAAGGGGGTTATTCGAACCCTGCCTATGCAAGGCGGCAAGGTGCACAATAACACACCCACAGAGTATAAAGGGGAAGAGATAATGTAAGCTGAAAAACCTGTTTAGAGTGGCGCCGCTTACACTAAACCCCCCCCATACCCACACGACGATATCTTCCCCGACATAGGGGATGGCCGACAATAAGTTTGTAATAACCGTGGCCGCTCAAAATGACATTTGCCCTCAGGGTAAAACATAGCCCATTAGACAAACACGTCTTGATGGTAAGGCTTGAACTTACACTCCTCGGCCCCAAACCGATCTATCTACCATTAATAAACACCAAGACTCACCCAAAGAACCATGGGCACTGACTCAACTCAAATTGCATCGCACATGTACATCACTATAGACACATAGGCCTGCAAGAATTGAACTCGCATTAACAGGGTGTAAGCCCGCTATTTTACCTTTAAACTAAGGCCTATACCCCCACCTACCAGGCAGCTTATCCATAAACAGGGTGAGGGGGTCGAACCCTCGCTCGTAAACCCAAAATTTATTGCCTTACCGTTTGGCTAACCCTGATTAACATTTATAAACCAAATAATATAAGAAATGCCACCATAAGACAGAACAGACCCATGGCTTCGGATATGGCAAAGCCTAAGATAGCATAAGTGAATAATTGTTGTTTTAAACCGGGATTGCGTGCATACCCTATGATTAAATTCCCAAATACACTGCCTATACCGGCCCCGCTACCCCCTGCACCCACTGTAGCCATACCGCCACCTATGAATTTAGCCCCCAATAAAATGTCGGATACCATTTACCCCGCCTAATGCCCCATTAGACAGACTAAGGGTTCAGTATTCGAACGGCCTTGTACACAATGAGGGTTGAACTCATGTTACGTGATTGGAAATCACGGGTTTTACCTGTTAAACTATACGTACTGGCTATATATATTGGCCTGCGGGTAGGTGTCTCTCACGACCTCCCTTAACCTACTGTATATAAGCCCGCATCATACGGCAGGACGGCTCGGTATAAAATGTGCGGGCCTAGAAACAACAATGAAAAGCACCACCACTAATAACACGATGGTTTGATTTGTCACACACCCGTAGACTGCGTGTAGGGTAAACTGGTCGAAAAAAGTCATAGCCAATATTAAGCCACCCCTCCCAGTGAAATAAGGGCTTGCATGGCCTCCATTTGGTCAGCCATTTATATGGCCGAGGGTGCATTGTGGATAAACTCGCCAGGTTGGCAGGTACCACTTCTATGAGCTTTTAACTATCATCTATACATCCCGCTGCCACACCGTACTTTCTATACCCGTGCCACCCTATAGATATAAGTTAGTAGTGGTGTCATGCGCCAACTGTAACAGGAAGGAAGGCCCCACCATTAAGAATAAGACCATAAATAGGGAGGCGCCCAGAGGGACAGCTTCTCTCAACTTAATGGGCCCCAAGCGCCCTAAAGCCTTCCACGCCGCCAGCCAGCTGCCAGAAAAGTACATTAATCTTACAACTCTCACATAAAAAAACCCCCCGATTACGGCGGCCCCCACCAAGGCGACACCTATTAGCAGGTAACCCCCTGAAACAGTAGATAGTAAAACCCACCATTTGCCTATAAAACCGGCCAGGGGAGGGACCCCTCCCTGTGATAAAAAAACCAGGCCCAGGGTTCAAGCTAACACGTTGTTTTCTCTCGAGGCGTAACCCAGTTCCACAAGACAGCTTCTGGGTTGCACGCACACCGCCGAAAACAAACAAACACACATTACTAGATAAATAGGCAGGTAGGTAGCGCTAGCCTCCAACCCCCCGAAAGTCCCTAGCCCCAACCCTAACACAATAAAGCCCTGGTGGCTTACCCCGCTATAAGCTAGCATACGCTTCATTTTAGCCTGGTTTAAGGCCCCCACCGCACCCCATACGGTAGACACGCACGCACAGCTTAGAACCAGATTACTGGCCAACCCTACTTGTACTAACAAAAAGAAAACCGCTATTTTGGGCAAGGTGGCTAGTAAGGCTATTGTGGGTGTGGAGGCCCCCTCATATATGTCGAGAGCCCACATGTGAAAGGGGGCCACGGTAAGTTTAAATAATAACGAGACGATTAAAAAAACTACCCCCACCCCCGGTAATAGGGGTATACCCATCTCCCCAGACATCCCATATAACAGTGCACACCCTATTAATAAAAAACCCGAGGCAACCGCCGCCATAATAAGGTATTTCAAACCCGCTTCGGTACTAACGGCAAGCCCTTTATTAGCCACCAAGATTAGAATGACCAGGGTTTGCAGCTCCAAGGCTAAATACAGCAAAATCCAATTAGCCGCGGTGACAACCAATAAGGCCCCCAGTAATAAGCTCAACACAAGTAATACACGGGAGTCACCTTCACTCACTTTAGGCTCTCATAATATCAGCCATATGCATGTTATAGCTAGTAGCCCTTTAGACATGTTACCCCATACACCCCAAGCGACTGACAGTGTTAACATAGTCCCCAGGGCCTTCGATATTCACCTTTTCAGGCCGTAGACTGCGAAAAATAAAATGCCCCCCCCCACGAGAACATCCGCCATTCAGCACTGTAGGATTCGAACCTACCCCCTTTGGGTTAAAAGCCCACTGTTTACCCCTTAACTAAGCACTGACCCAGAAACCCACTCCTGTGATTAACGCAAGTATACACAATACCTCATCGTGGAAAAAGATTAGGGCCTCCATGATATTATTCCCGGCATCTTGAAAGAAAGTCCCCAGATGACGAGGTACATCCCCCAACATCGGGCCGGGCCCGGATAATTCCCAGCGGATCAACACACTAAAGGCTGTGCCCACCATACCCGCCAACCCCCCAAATAGTAAATATAGGGTGCCTATATCCTTATGGTTGGTGGAGAAAACTCACCTTGTCAGCCATTTTGAAACCATGTATCCAGTTGATAATGCCAAGCTTAAATTATAAAGGTAAATAATGAACCACCCACGTGGTAAAAACACCCGGAAATAAACTAGCCCTTTAACAAGCTCAGAGCTTGAACTGCAATGGTCGCTCTCTTTCTGTAATGTGCAATTAAAATGGCTAAGCCCACAGAGGACTCGGCGGCGGCTACAGTCAAAATAAATAAAGTGAAAACTTGCCCACCCAGGTTATCAATAGTCCCCGCCAAACCTAAAAATAAAATACAAGCCCCTAACAGCATAAGTTCCACGCACATTAACATTAAAATTAAATGACGCCTGTTTAACAAGCAGCCCACAACTCCCAGTAACCACAATATAGCCCCCCAGGGGTAAAAACACGCCACGAGCCCTATTTCATCAAGCATTAACATACACAATCTAACAACCCCACCAATACATACAAACAAACAAAAACAACCATACCACATCCACAAAATGTCAATATCAAGCCGCCGCCTCAAAACCAAAGTGCCTGTGCTTGGTAAATTGGTTTATAGCCAGCCTGTATAAACAAACCACTAGGAAGGAGCTCCCGATTAAAACGTGGCCCCCGTGCGCCCCCGTTGTGAGAAAAAAACTAGAGCCATACACGG
>WLWD01003282.1_pt1 | contig 49914 bp, 25 predicted proteins | sample 6712731 | NCBI WGS metagenome assembly WLWD01 (sample SAMN12718690, study PRJNA576275) | sponge metagenome | isolation source: marine sponge | host: Mycale hentscheli | place: New Zealand: South Island, Marlborough, Capsize Point | collected 2014-11-01
TGCACGCATATAGTGCTAGCACTGTGCACGCACGTAGTACTATTTCTGTGCACGCACATAGTACTAACACTGTGCATGGACGTAGTACTATTTCTGTGCACGCACATAGTGCTAGCATTGTGCAAGCACGTAATACTATTACTGTGCACGCACCTAGTGCTAGCACTGTGCACACACATAGTACTAACACTGTGCACGCACATAGTGCTAACACTGCATGCACGTATTACTGTGCACGCACATAGTACTAACACTGTGCAAGCACGTAGTACTATTTCTGTGCACGCACATAGTGCTAGCACTGTGCACGCACATAGTACTAACCCTGTGCACACACGTAGTACTATTACTGTGCACGCACATAGTGCTAGCACTGCACACACATAGTACTAACACTGTGCATGCACGTATTACTGTGCACGCATATAGTACTAACACTGTGCACGCACATAGTGCTAACACTGTGCATGCACGTATTACTGTGCACGCACGTAGTACTATTTCTGTGCATGCACGTAGTACTATTTCTGTGCACGCACATAGTGCTAGCACTGTGCATGCACGTAGTACTATTTCTGTGCACGCACATAGTGCTAGCACTGTGCATGCACGTAGTACTATTTCTGTGCACGCACATAGTGCTAGCACTGTGCACGCACGTAGTACTATTACTGTGCACACACATAGTACTAACACTGTGCACGCACATAGTACTAACACTGTGCACGCACATAGTGCTAATACTGTGCATGCACGTAGTACTATTACTGTGCACACACATAGTGCTAACACTGTGCACGCACATAGTACTAACACTGTGCACGCACATAGTACTAACACTGTGCACGCACGTAGTACTAACACTGTGCACACACATAGTGCTAGCACTGTGCACATACATAGTACTAACACTGCATGCACGTATTACTGTGCACGCACATAGTACTAACACTGTGCATGCACGTAGTACTAACACTGTGCACGCACATAGTGCTAACAGTGTGCATGCACGTAGTACTATTACTGTGCACGCACATAGTGCTAACACTGCACGTAGTACTATTACTGTGCACGCACATAGTGCTAACACTGCACGCACAGTGCTATTACTGTGCACACACATAGTGCTAACACCAAACACTGTGCACACACTAGTACTATTACGGTGCATGCACATAGTGCTAACACCAAACACTGTGCACGCACATAGTGCTAACACCATGCATGCACATAGTGATTACACTGTACTAGAGTCATTCTTATTAGTGTTATCAAGTACTAGAGTCATCCTTATTAGTGTTATCACGTACTAGATTTATTCGTATTAGTGTCAGCACATGCTAGTGTCTGTCAGTTGTAGTATGTTCGATTAAGTTAGTTATTGCTAGTTTGATTGTAGTAGCTTTTGTTGTAAGGAAATTACGATACCCGATGAAATAATTTACTAATCAGGTGATCTTTGGAGGTACGGGCGAAGTCCTTGAGGCCAAATTATTTCTTCACTGGTGGGCGTGTCACATGATGTCACTTCCAGTTTCACTTCCTGTCGTTAAATTTTGTCCTTCGAGGCTATCTGAGTGGTTCTGAGGTGGGCTTGTGGTTTTTCATTGGTGTGTACACGTACTAGAGTCATTCTTTTTAGTGCCCACATGTACTAGAGTTATTCTTTTTAGTGCTCGCATGTACTAGAGTCATTCTTATTAGTGCCCACATGCACTAGAGTCATTTTTATTGGTGTTTGCACTAATGGTTTTATTTATCTTGGTAATGTCTGTTTTTACTATTGTCCACTAGAGTATTTTTTTTTTGTGGTTTTAGCTGAGTTGGGATAATTATATTGCGTATTCAATGTAATTAGATAGATTTTGATAACACTGGACATAAGAACAAAGTAAAGGTGTGTATTACTTGTATAGATGATACATAATTTAAAAGAGATGACTAAAAATAAAAAAATAATAATTAATAATTGATGTCTGTACTTCTAATTCTTTTAGAAGGGCGGACGAAACTGGTGATGGTGAAGGAATTGGTGATGGTGAAGGAGTTGGTGACTGTGACGGGCTAAAAACTGGTCTAACTGCTCAGTTGAGGTAAGTCGTTTCGTCCTTGCTGGTGATGGCTTTCTTGACCTCTTCCTTTCCTTAACACAGATGATGCTGTTCCGTCGGCAGGCAATGGACACAGTATCGGAAGGGGAAAGAAAAGTGGGGTCGGAATGGGGTGGTGACAAGAAAACAGATGAGTGGTCAGGATGCAATGATGAACTCGATGTCTGGTACAGAGCAGTCCAAAGAATCCAGAGGATCATAGAGGTCATCTTCGTCTTCAAACAGTGGAGTAGCAGAGCTTGACTCTGCTGATGAGACATCCCTAGAAGCTTTATAAGAAGTTGTTTTGTTTTGTTTTTTTATCAAAAAAAATTTTAAATTTAAATTTATTACCTTCATAATAGTTGGTAAAATGGCCATCAAATTCTTCATCACCTAAAAAAAAAGGGGAAAAAAGATGATGAACTGATGAGGGTTATAGTTAACTGTAATAAGTGACTTACAGTCAGAAAGCGGGTCCTCACTTCCTGGAGCCATGGCTTCAGCGTCAGCTCCACCCATCATGTCCAGACCATCACGGTGGCTGAGGTTTAATGCTCTAGCAAGATTCTTGGCTTCACTCATGATAGCCACTGTACTTACTACTACACAGAGAGCTGTATTTTGACGGCGGCATTTACAGCGGATTGGGCCACTTGCCGCGTTGTGCCCGATTTTCCCGTAGAGGGTCACATATTTTGGATAGTGTGTTTAGTTGCATTTATGAGCGTGTTTAGAATTGAGTGTTTAGCTGAGTGGGTGTGTGTTTAGAATATGTGTTTACTAGCATTTATGAATCTTATGGAACCAGATGAAACATTGCACTGAAGAATCACATGATCTCCTTCACACAAATATATATTGCCACTAGGTTCTAGCAATGTTGTAGGAATAGTGATAATACCTGCAAAACATAATATTATCTTGATAAATCTAGGTATTATCACTATTCCTACAACATTGCTAGAACCTGAAGTAATCAAAAAATGAAATCAACTAGCTCAAGCAGACACATCAGTTACTGATTGATTCACAAGTAGATTAACGATAAAACAGTACTTGAACTAATTAGGGAGAAATTTTAATTATACTTATGTATGTAAGTAATTAATTTATTTTACAACAAGTCCAAGGAGAAATTCAAAATCTTAAAAAGATAAATTATATCTTGTAATTACAATGATTACAGACACTGGTAAGAAAAATATGAGCTGTGTCTCCCTGGAGTGTCACACTTGGACAATAGCAATTAGCTAGTTGAGAACAGACTTGCTAAACCAGTAGTCTAGAATTTAGGTTGTGTCATTATTGGATTAAAGTGCCATTTGCTATAAATGTGATAAACATATTTTTGCCATTAAATTTAACCAATTTATTGCAATATATCTATACTTCAAAGTAAGCTTTAGAATAATAATTTGGAATTAGTAACAGCATAAAGTTGAAAATTTACTTGTTTCACATGTTATTAACAAAAAGTTAAATTTGCTGAATGTTAATGATAGATACATATCTTGAGCATTCAAGTGTTTATTTGGATTTAATAAGTTAGCAAAGTATATTAAAAAATTGATCAAAGAATGTTATGAAGTAAAATAAGTTAATAATGCAATAAAATGAAAACAATGAATCACAATAGCAATAAAAAAGGTACCAATTAAAACACAGCTTTATTTGTTATTTTTAATTGTTATTTACTTCTTTCATCTATGGTATATTTTGATATAAATATAATTTCAAAACCAAAAAATTATGCAAAATAAAAGGTCAGTTTATACCAAAAAAATTTCTAGAGTGTAATTGTTTCTGTATCGCTATATCAAATTGGTCATCATCAGAGAGATGCAGTAATAATAACCACTTTAATAGCATCATGGCATCCTGAACTATTTCATTATGTTCTGCAAAATATTTATTTTCAAATCTCGAAATGATAAGGAATTAACAAATTTTTTTGCCAAAAGGTTGAACACACCCAACAGAATAGACAACTAGAATTAAATTTATTTCGTCTCAAGATTGATTGACTTTTACAACTCAAATTAGCTGCCATTTAGAATCATACAAAGGCTCTACAATTCCACTTACAAGTTCAAGTGGGGTAGGAATAACTGCAGCAAAGCATGTGAGATGTATTCTTTCCCTGTCTGTATTGTATTAGCATTATGGTCAATTGGAACTCCATGTTTCACCCTCTTATTCAATATATTTGAGGAATAGTAATACCGTAGCTAATTACAAGTCACAATTGATTGAAATTTGAATATTTTTTAATTCCTATCGCAGGCCATAGCAAGAGGCGATCTATCGGTAATAAAGAACCCCCCCCCCCAAAAAAAAAACAAACCCCTCTTAGTTAAGCACACTTCCTGAACAAATTATGGGTTATTTTTGGTTATATTTCCGGTAAGAGATAAACAGTTTGTCTTTTTTGAAAAGGAATCTTCGACCGCAGAATTCTTAGCTTCACCAGTTTAAAAAAAATCGTACAGGATAGGATCAAGAGTAGCCCCTGGCAGATTATGCTCAAATTTTTGCCTATTTTGCTTTTCCTTTATTCTCCAATTTTCCACCTATTTTGCTTTTTATTCTACCTATTTTGCTTTTCAATTTAACCCATTTTTTGTCGTGCCTACATAGCAAATAATTAAAAATTCTGTTGCATAACAACACACAAATTATTACAATAATTTACAAAGATGACAAAAAAAATGTTAGGTTTTTCGATAATTGTACTGCAGCATAACTGACAGTTGAATATAGTCTTCTAGAGCAGACTCCTGTTGAGAGGAGAAGGAATTGTTCAGCAACGAAAAAACACGCTCAGCAGCCGCGGACGAAGGCTGCACTAACAACAATTTCTTGCACGTGCTACTCCATTTTGGCAGTGTTCCCTCGTGCGATTTCCACCACATAAGGACATCAACTTCATCTGAAACATCCTCAGCTGCCGCAAGATACTCAGGTAACTCGGACTTCAAGCCATTAATTGCTTCTGTGTTCAGGAATGGAAAGGCAGCAAAGGAATCCATATCATTAGCAGTTGGCTTAAGTTCATTCACTTTTGAGGGAGAAAGGTAACGTGCCGATTTGAAGGCTAGAACAATGGGCCTGAGATCGTTGTCGAATTTCTCCTTGAAGTAAGCATAGGCAGGAACACAAGCAGCTTTAGCATAGTCTATCAATTGCCTCTCATGTGTAGAATTTCCATTGGCTAGTGATCTTGCAACTGCGTTTACATTGGGAAAGTGCTCCAATGACACATGTGAATAGAGAAGACTTATTTGTTGATATGCAACTAGTGCTATTGGCCCATCACCTTCCAACTTGTACGTTGCCTTGACGAATGCTTCCATTGCATCTACCGTTATAGCAATCTCCATTTTCAGCTTCCTGCACATACATTCATCTTCAACAATTCTCAGTAGTTTTGCAGTGGTAGCTGGAGGTAAATCATCCCTATGCAGAAAAAACTTTGACCTTGGAGGTCACATGCATTAATAGCTAGCTACTACTGCCCTGTAGTGACTATATAGGCTATGGCACAGATATGGCCTTTTGTTAAAGTGCAGTCTTTGCAAAGACTCTTACTACATTTATATAGCTAGGTATTTTTCAGGTAAGTTGAGAAATGGTGCCCATTTTGCTCATTTGATTGGAAAATTTTGCCTATTTTGCTGGCATAATTCCTGTTGCTCACAGGTGCCTATTTTGCTCAAAATTATGCTAGCATAATCTGCCAGGGCCTAATCAAGAGGAAGCCATTATTTTATATGACTACTGCACGCTAATATGTATTCTTTAGTTGCAAACACTTGTCCTAATATTAGTAAAATTTTAATAAATTCCGTAAGTTTTAATATTATAATTATATAATATTATATTTACTGCATTTTTTTGCAGTTTTTTTAGCTTGCCAAATTAATCATTTACTTATACTTTGTTTGTGCATTGCTTGTATGTCAAAAGTTGCCTCATAAATTTATTATAAAAGTATTACTGTAGCAATACTTAGTTAATAATAGTCAGTTTATTGTTAGCATTGCAAGCTATCTATGAAGTTCCTAATAAATAATATTATATAAAATTGTGTGAAATGAAATTATTGACAAAATGTTTGGCCATAGAATCATAACAATGTCACATAAACAGTTAGCTGCAGTAATAGGTACTATACATTAATATTTATTGGAATATAAGTATTGACAACTATCATGGACTATGTATTTAAAAAATTGAGGCTGAGGAACAACCACACTTTTATTTAATATAATATACACTGAATCCAGTAATTCTGATAATGTTCACCTTCCTATTTACTAATAATTAGCTATAACTAGCTAGTCATTATGAACAAGCACCCAAAAATCAAACTTTATTGCATACAGCATTAAATGCTGTCAAGATAACTTCTAAAGAACAGACTTAGCAGGAAGTGATTGAATGTGTGTAATAAAGAGAAAAGAGAATATAACTAGCTTGTATTTGATATTGGTAATGAGTAGCCATGTAATGTTTCAGTTCATTTCAACCAAAATATTTACAAAAATAGCAGTTATTTATTGTAAAAGTTATCACGATGTTTCATATCCAGGAAGCTCCTAACCATTCTACTTTCAGTTGAGATTACTTAAAACAAGTTACCTAATATCACTCAAAAGATACATTTTGCAAACTATGGTGGCTCATTGTGTTTTTAACCCTTTCGTTCCCAATCCCGCTTAAAAGCGGGTGAAGACCGGTTGGCTTCTCCGAATTTTTAAAAATAGTTACTTTATAGCTAGAACCTTCAGATTGCATACACAGGTGCCCAATGCGTTGGAGGAGCATCTAAAATAGCTTTCAGCCAGGGCTGCTTCGACAGTACCTCACAGCAGTTGCGTTTATTTCTTCCTCGGCAAAAAAAAAAAAACATCGGTTCTCCGTCGAATTTTAAAAAAAGTTACCTTCTTCACAGCAGCTTCATTTATGGATCCAGTCATCTCCAGAGCTTTGTAGAAGCAGCGAAAAATTGCTTGAGCCCAGTAGCCTTCCATAACACATTGAAACAACCGCTTCTTTGCCGACCAAGACTTTGCGGTTTGACTTACTGTCTTCTTTTTTTTTTTATAAAATCGCCAGTTCAACTGGGGGCCTCCCCATTACGTACAGGCTTAGGTAATGCTTATTACATCACAGGAAAAAAGTGAGCGTGTCGTGTGATCCAGGTAACTATGCAAAAAAAAATTTTTTTTCGAAGTCAATTTGGAAAGATGGCGTCTACCAGTTACAGTGCTGTGGAAGTTTTATACTTGCTTGATACTGACTCTAGCGACTCAGGATCAAGCGGAGAAGAGGGAGACGACATCTAGGGCTATAGGAGGCCCTGTATCAGGGTTGGGGACCAGACCCCGTCAACTCTGACACTGACAATGGAAGTCAAAAAGATGATCGATGTAAGCTTGTCTTTCTCTTGTCTTTCTCTTGAAAACTAGCAAGCTTCTGTTGTGGAAAGGACTTATTTATAGCTATATTGAGATGGAGAAAGCTGTTTAGCTATAATATATATATATTTCATTGAGTTTTGAGATTTGAAAGTGGGTTGTGGTTTGTTGAACAATTTCAAATTTTCAAAAAAATTTAATTTTTTTTACCAGAATGTACTACTAGGACCAGATGTGTATGCAGTCACCGACCCGATTGTGAAGAGGGATTGTGAAGAGGGATTGTGAAGAGGAAGCAGATAAGGCAACAGGAGCAGAGTCTTCCATTGATGAAGGAGAAGATGCTGGACCTGGCGAAGTACACTCGGAGCCCCACCCCCCTCCCTCCCAAACAAAAATCCTGTATGAAACCGCATACAATACATCATAAAGTTGCAATTATATAGGATCATGAATAATTTGTTGTTTGTATTACAAATATCTTTGTTGTTGGTGTTTTTGTGTATATGAAATTGTTTTGTAGTGGAGCTCGACGTCCAATGGCGTATGTTCCTTGTGGACACTCATAGATGTCTCCTACATGATCACAATCAGCACCACACACAACAAACAACATATTTTATTGTTGAACTAATATAATATTGGTATAAAGTACATCAAACAATATTATTTCTATTTTTTTATTATTATTATTGATGGGAAAAGTGGAATTTTTTGGGAAAAAATTTTTTTTTTTTTTAAAGTAATAGTAGAGGGCCTAAATATTATTCAATTTTCTCAATCAAAAAATGAGGGGAATCCCAAACTCTTGGTCTATTTAGTGATATATGGTTGCTATGGGGTTTTCCCAGCCAGCATCGAGTTAAAAAAATAAAACGGTAATGCACTATTCCGCGGTAGGAGATTAGATTTTTCCCCGCGCGTCCAAACAATTCGGGAACGAGAGGGTTAATCAAGGTTCAGTAAAGAGAAACCTTTTTTCCTCGTTAGAATTTTCTTTATTAACACTGAAATCAATGATTGTAATCAAATTGATTGAATATAATTATTCTCTGTGTTTAGTATGACAAATATACTCATATACTCACCGTTTATCACCCTTTTACGTAGCTATTGTATGTTTTAGTAAATTCCTAAAGAAAAATGGCAATATTTCGGGATGTTTTAGCTCAAATGTAACCTTGCCTCTGCATACCACAATAGTAAATTTCCTAAATTTCACTCATAATTATGTATAAGGTGTGCAGTGTATAATATACAAGAAAATACAAGAATAAATTGGACTATTATAATATCCCTGGGAAAAAATAGTTGTTATTTCATGCCAGCCAATAATACATAGGAAGTGGGCATTGACTGTCATTGCCCCACCACCGGAACGTTCAAAATAGCAGTATTATATTAGATTGCAGGTGGAGTGTGGTATACACTGTAGCCTACACCTGTAGTTAGCTTTCAAAATCAGTAAAATGATACAAAAAAAAACTTTAGCATGAAGATATCGGTTGTTCTCTCTTTATTAGGAGTTATTGCACAGATTGAAGGTAAGATATGTTGACTGAAACTTAATATTTTGTAGTTTGTCTCTAGGGTAATAATAAGGAAGTCTAGCTACACATTACTTTAATTTTCGGCCTACGACTAGGAGTGGATTCAGCGCTAATTGCTGTGAAGGGTCACAATTATGTTTAGGTTAATGAATAGAAATAATATTATACATAACCTGATAAAGTTTAAATTACTTTTCAATTTTATAATAGAGCAATTAATTCACAAAAATTTTAATACAAAAATTGTTATCAAACTGATAATACATCATCAAAATAATTCATGCAAATTTTTCTGGACATGAATAAGCAAGCATTGGCAGTAGTTTAGTTTTAACCTTAAAAGAAGGCAAATGACCACCAATTATTATTATAGGTTCTTATGCTATCTATTAATTCTATTATTTCTGTCAATTTATTGTATTTAATTTATTCTCTTGTATGTCAGTGAAGCCAAAGTTTAATATGTTTTTCATAACAAATTTTATGCCTTTGGAAACGAGTACCAGTCTTATCTTACAATTTATTAATTCTTCTCTATCACCCACTAACATCACTTTATCATCAAAACTTGGAATAATTAATTTTGATAAAAGAATCATTAGTGTTCCACTGACAATTTATTATATGGAAGATTATACAATCACCTTCAGAAAAAAAGTCTCTGGGGAAAATCTTTATGTTGAAGGAAATATATCAATATTGAATTGCTCAATGGATAAAAAATTTGTCCTTGCATTTAAATGATACTTATTATACATATATGTGTACTGAACATGTATTGAATGGTACCTCATGCATAAAAGTTACTTCATTAGAAATAAATTGTACCTCAGGTAATTAAGCATTAAACTTGGACATGTAATGAGGGAATATAATATCCAATACTATAGTTGCTTTTTTATTTTGTTTTGCTAGATGGAATAAATGTAAATTTGATAAAATTTATATCTACAAACACAAAATCACAATTGATTGAAACCTTTTTATGCTAATTTAGATTGATAAAGTCTATTAATTTGGTGTGCAAAGTTACTATAATTTATTAAATCAATGTTATAATGGAAAAATTTATAATGAAATATTCCTCCTGAATATCTCTCTGGAATGCTCTCTCTCTCTCTATATATATATATAATATTACATATATATTTATATATATTATATATAAAATCTGGTGATAATTTACTCTAAGTGCATTCTGAAAAAATATTGACATTTCGAAATTGTTGGTACACTTCACAAAGGGTGCTGACAAATTGAATTAACAATGTATAATGTATTATTCATATATTCAAATGCATTCCAGATGATCAACATTAGCTGTCTTGATTAATTTATATAATTTTTTAGGCTTTGGTCACTAATTCTACAACTTAAAATTAACAAAATTATAGCTAAATGTTTAACATATTTGAATAGCATGAATTGCTATAAAACTAGCAGAATTTCTGTATTTAAAGTCAACTATTGTAAATTAGAAAATTATTTAAACTTTTCAGTAGATGTTTATCACTTTGACAACATCACAACTACTGGAACTTCAGTCATAGCTACTGAGAAGAATATTTGTGCAACTAACAATGACTATCACTTAATTATTCTCCCTGTGGTATTCTGCTTTTTACTTGTTTTATTTATGCTTTCTGTAATACTATTCAGGAAGAGTTTTGACAGGCTGTTAGAGAGTTTTGACACGGCTTTTGGGGAGTTGTGCACAGAAATACTACACGTGCAAAAGTTTGAGCAGTCTTACGTCACAGGATATTACGTCACCTATTGTTTGCGGTCTCCCCAATTAACGAGGGGAACTGAACAAACTGCTCAACCAGACCCTTTTTCCCCGCGTAGCAATTGGTAAAGGGTCTGACTGCGCGAGACTAGCGAGGAAATGCTTCAACCGTCAACAATTTTTAGGTTGTGCCTACCTACCCTTATCATATTTTAAAATTGTTATTATTATTATTATTATATTATTATTATTATTAATATTATTATTATATTATTATTATTATTATTATTATTATTATTATGTGGTGACCCTTCATAAAAACTAAAGAGAAACAAAGGAAAAATGTGAATTAAAATCTTGAAGTCAGGACTCCTAGCTATAGCCACAAGGCCACTGTGAGCTAAGACTACTTCCAAGACTCTCACTTTTGAAATATTTGCCCTCTTTCCTCTTCCAAAATCGCCTTTTCTACACTTATCAATTATTCATGATTACGCACACCTTGCCTTAGTTATTACTGACAGACACAAACACCTAGCAAACATGCGCCCTAACAGTCCACACACACTCTTCCCCCAATATATAATCACGTGTACTAACAATCACAATTCATTTGACTCATGTTCATCTTTACAAATAAATTATTAACTGGAAAATAGACAAGAAAACATAAGTTAATCCATATCTGTACTTTGGTCTATGGACTGCTCATCTGGTACTTGAAATAGATGTAACATTAAATTCATTTCTGGAGTACATCAAATTTACATTGTGAGATATTTGTTGGGCCACACATACCAGGAAGTCCAGCATGAATAAAAAATTAGACTTGATTGTACAGTTATTTAGTAGTATTGTAAGCTCAGTTCCTGAGTTCATTGTGGTATTAGATGTATAATTGTAGTAATATGTGGGTGCAGCCACATAAAAATAAGACTGGAGACAGAGAAGAGACAGTTATTGTATGTATGCATTGTTATTGTTCAGCGCACTATTTTTTTTAATCATTTGCGAGTTATTTTATCATGCACTGTGTGTGCGCGCATAAATTAGCTACTAGTCCCGCAAGTGTGCATTATTTTATGTCGCACATGTGCACCCTGGAACATATAAAAAGCTCCGACGGGCAAATGCTTCTCAGTTCTTTTTAATAGATGCTCGTTTAGTCCGTCTAAACACTGTATATTCCTTTGGGTGGGCTGGTTAGCTAGCCAATACATTACAGTCGGCATTGAGAAGAATTCTGGTGGCAGCGACGACTACTCCGCCCCAGGGGTGAGTACCAGTCCAGAAGTTTAGGCATCTGGCTGCCGTCTCCCACATACAGTACATGCTTTTTTGCTCGAAATTATCACTTCTTGTACAGAATTATCTGTTAGCCAAGGTGTGACTGCGTGTATAACTTTGATCAAGTGCCACTCAATTCTTCATTACAAATTTTCCTCACAATAATGTCACTCCAGGTTGAACAGGACATGTTTATGAAATATCTAAGGTACGAGATAAACAAGTTTACATGAATCCATTCCCATTCACTCATAGCAAGTTAATTTTGTAAACATGTTCTCCTGTGGTGATCAGTATGAAAATATTCTTCAAAAAGCCAATACAATTAGGACTTCAATTCAAATTTACTGATTAATTGAATAATTATTATAATAATTATAGTCATAAAAATAGGTGTTATTTTTAGAAAGATTCATTCAGAAATATGTATGAAAAGTGCATAATACTTACAAGTAAATGATTTTCAATTTTAGTTCAGTTTTCTCTGCTGAATTCCATATGCTGAATTGGCTACAATAGATGTTACTTCTCTGTCTGAGATGACTTGCTCATACAATGGAACATCTTGATTAATTTGACCTTCAGCTTGCATTTGCTCTTCACTTTTGTTAAAAGTGCTATAATAAGACGATCAGTACAATGAAAAACTATTACTTAAATTTATCAACAGATTAAATTTTAGTTATCAATAAAATCAGTCTCATAAGAATACATTCTTTAAAAATCATAGTTTAAATCAGAAATATAATTTATACTTACCAACTTGTCCTTCTGATTCTTATTATTTCAATAACAAGTGCAAGGTTTAGCACAATCAATAGAATAATTATCACAGATCCTATAGGCATGATCACAGTTTCATAGCTTCTACAGATATTACTAGTAGGTTGTAGGCACATGTCTACAAGAGAAGAAAAAATACATGAAAGATCAGTGTTTGACAAAATAAGGACATTTCATATCGTATAGACTTGAAAATTAAATATGTAATACTATGCATGCACACTCCTTAGAATCATATTTTCTGTACACTTCATCTTACCTATTTATGTTTCATCAGCAGCGTTTTTTTTTTATTGAATTGTTCCCTAGACCTATACATTCACCGGTACGCCGATGTATGGTCATTCTTCCTTAACTCACTTTCTCATATTTAAATTAAAACTTAACCATAACTTAACTCATTGAGAAGTGGACAAAAAAAAATTCACTCTTAAGCTGGTTGCATTATAACTATTTTATTAAAAAGAATAGTAAACTATAAGTATAAAACCTATTTAACAATTTTAGTAGCATTAGCATAAATTTCAGTCACAAGAGATAATGTATATCCATTATTAAACTTCATATAGTATTATTTGATTTCAATCTCAGAGTTCTTCACATCAGTTCTTAAACTCAAACAACTGACATTGCAGTCTATGCATTTTGCAACACTAGGGATACTGCATGTAATTTCATTGTACTCAATACAGACTGAAAACATCTTGTTGCTTGGTTTATGAATCATATGAATGACACTAAAATAAAAAAGTAATATAATTTTATATTTGTATACTGCATTCTACAATTGGTTAGCTAGAAATTCATATAAATTATAAATAGCCCATCACCTGAGCGACTGCGCTAGTCATTAAGTACTATAAATCTGACATAGTCCCCGGTTTTCCCATACCAAAATGTAATAGAGGGGAAAAGTAGATATTGTTTGTAACAACATTGAAGTAATTGGAAAATGACCAAAGGGCTATAAAATAGTTATAAATCAAAACAATGTGATTCACAAACCGACGCCACTCGGGCTTCTCCCTCGTATCTTGGGATTTGTATATCCCCTTACAAACCTCCATATTAGTTTATAACTATTACATATAACTTATCAGGACTTTTTGGTTCAATATTTAATTATATTGTAAAGTGAAGCTAAATTGATTAGCAATGGCTAGTTTCTAAACTTAACATTAATTTGCTTAGATACGTTTCAGATTACAGAAAGGACAACTATAATAATTATTAATATTGCATACCTGATGAAAATACGGTAGTTATTGATCTCAAGCTTTTGTTGAATTTATCTTGCGTGACATTACAATTCTTATCTTGATGGAGTGCACCTAAGTTATCAGTAGAGTGAATTACATGTTATTATTAGTTCACGTACAACACATACCCTACTGAAAAGATTTAATAGCAATTTACAGTTTTAGTAGGATATTGTGCTAAATTTAAATTGTCCTTTTTCACTCAGTGATAAAAACAAAACTAATTATTTGTTAGTTATGGTACTATACCACTGAAAACTTTCGTTGTTTGATTTGAGAGAATAGTTGGACTAGGAACGATTGCCATGGTTGTATTGCAAGCATCATTTGCATCAGTAATGAAGTCTCCTATTATATCAAACAATCAAATTACTAAAGCATCAAAGTTTTGATATAAAATGAGTCCCAAGTCAATGTCTTACCAAAAATGCATTGATTCTGTAAATATCCTCTGCTACATACAAACTGAAGAGTCTCATTTTGTAAACTACTTTGTAAGAAAATGATGGAATGATTGAGGCAGTCCACTAAGTATAAATTTATTGTTTCTTTAGTGTAACTTTCACACAGCACATATTGACTAGATATTGTGTAATTATTGAAAAAAGCCAAATTTACATCAATATTAGAAGTGGTGCTGATATCATCATACATGAATTCTCCATTTTCAACTAGAGAATACACAATAAAAGATGATTTGCTTAGATTTTCAAAGGATAGGGTGAAGTTTGCTCTACCACAGCCAACTTTAAATCCAAATACTTCAAAAGTACCAAACTGACCTATAAGAAAATTATTGAATATATTATTGTATAAAAGTGAAAAAAATCTTACCTGCTGTATGAATTACTCGTTTTTCTCCTTCACAATCTATGCTTGCGTTTTTTAAATTGGGTGATACAATAAATGATAATGAGGAAGATATAAAATTATTAGTAACATTTTGTAATGTTACAGTTATATTACAACCAATCAATTGGCTAGGTCTGCCAATGAAACTTCTATGAGAAGGTACAAAATGTTGTGTACATGGACTGGGATTTAAGTTATCCATAAATATCCACATCAGTGATGCGGTCCAGGAGTTGCAGACATATGTTACATTTTGTCCTGGACAAACTTGATTCACTTTTTGATTTAGAAATAACTGAGCAAAAGTTTCTGAGAGAATAAAAAACAAACTATTACTTACAATATAGTAATGCTTACTTAAATAGAGTTATCTAACTAAAATGTAAAAAAAAAGGCAAATCTAGAATTTTCTATTTCACCTTCATGCATAAATCTCTAATTATAGCAACTACTACTTTCGTACTAAATCTTCTTACCTGCCTGCTCGATATTCCAGAACCTCACAAATAAAGCGAATAAGAAAGGATAATCCATTAGCTGGCATTAGGAGAAAATCTTTGAAGTCATTGCTCACAAACTAAATATAAAGAATAAAAACAGTACAAGGAAGAATTAAAATAACCACGCCTAGAAAAAAAAGGTGGCGCAGGAACCCGGTGCGGCCAGCTAACACCGCACTTCGGGGGAGCTGCGGTAGAATAGTATCGTTTACTGTAAGTCCCGTTAGTACTTTCTACTCCTTTCCTTATTATCTATCTTTAAAAAATAACAAACTTCGACATGAATCAGTAATTGGCGAGCGAGCTTAGCGAGCGAGACACTTACAAGGGTAACACAATTGAAAATCGAGGATGTTTGTTTATTGGTGAGCGAGCAGAGCCAAATACGTATAACTTTCAGTGAGATTATTGGATTGCCACACCCACCCCATTTCATTATTTGTAGCACTGCATACAATAGAGATCACATCACCTGGACACTTGTCAGTGATAGAACTGTTCACAGATAACTCAACAGTATAATCTGTTACAGTGGAATTTAATATCAAGAGAACTTTACTTTTGTGTTCACTTTTTTATTAAATTATTATGTCAGTTTAGCTATTAGACTAATGTCCAAGAGTATGTAGCTTGCAAGACAAGTATTAAGGCAGTGTTTTAAAAGCTAATCATTTAATTTGTAGGACGTTTTTGTGACCCATTTCCATTAGCCCCTAAAATTAATTTGATTTCTTTTATAATGTTGATAATATAGCTATTAACTTTTGTAACAAAATTTTTATTCGCGTGTAATCGGATATATATATTTGTCTTACAATCAGGAAGAATTTGTTGATATTTATTTAGGGTGTGTATTATTTTGAACTGAGCATCTGTTATAAATTTTGTGAACAGAGAAGCTTTTTTATTGGCTTTTGTGTATGAAAGAGTCCATCACAAATGAATGATAGAATATTTGAGTGTATTTAGTTTGGTACTCCAAGGTTTCTTTACTTTTGATGTGCTGGTAGCTGCATTGTTGACAGAATAGCTTGTGATCTTACTATCAAGTGCAACTGGTCATAACATAATAGAAGTATATGTCAGAGGGCTCCCTGCAGTCTCACCTGTTATATAACAATATTTATTTTTACTTTTTGCTATAAAGAATGTGGTTGAAATTCCTGTAGAATCGCTACCTTTCAGAATCATCAATTCCGTTCTCTCGGCAGAGTCCTTGACCATCTAGTAACTACTACAGTCACTACACCCATCAGCACTGAAGTCATTCTTCCTGTCATCAAACTCCTCATCACTACCACCAGAGTTACTGCCATCCTGGTCACTGCCATCCTTGTCACTGCCATGCTGTGCCAGGTCAAGAATATTGTCTTCATCGCTAGGATGCTGAAGTGCCAGTGTTCCACTTGCCAAGATAGCTTTCTACTTGTCATATAATGAGCAGTTATAGCTAAAGTAATATTGGTTTGTAAAAAATTATTCTGTGTACCTTTATTATTATTATGAAATATATTTTCAATTTATACTTTATAAGAAGGAAGTCTTATTGTTGTGACAAAATTTACTCAACATTTTCTTATGGCAGTCTATGTATTTTATAAGCCTAAAAGATACTTACAACAATATAGAATCGTCTGCAATTGTGATTGGTGGCTTCCTTGACTCCACAAAGCTCTAGGGCGAAGTGGACGCGAAGACGCATTTTTGACGCATTGACGCGTCCTCCGCGGTTCGATTTTTCCAATTTGGACGCGTGTACGCGTCAATCGGGGTTAATCGGATATATACTGCTCTTAAAATTACCACTAAGCTTTACTAGGATTTAAAAAAGTTATAATTAACTAAGTTCTTTTATCCTAGTAGCATTAAATAGCACTTAAACATTCATCTATGTAATATAACATTGAAGTTTGTTTTCATAAAAATTCTCCCTCGTATGTTGGGAATTTGCTACAAGCTGTAATCATTTTGTTGTTGTATTTTTAACTTTAAACTTTTGATGAGCAAAGATTGGAAAGAAAATACTAGACAAACTGATTAGCTTGTTTGTAATTACAGATACACATGCTTTCAGTATGACCTAGTTAACTCAATCCCACCAATAGTAGACCTTTTTGAAGTATTGAGCTATAGAACATCGATTGCATTGATACTTTTATTTTTCTTGCAGAGCTTCTGTAGTAATTATAAAGAGCAAGTCAGTATTTATAGCTCAACCAGTAGTGAACTAATCAGGGAACCTAAATAGTAGTAGCATAAATTGAAGCACTACTTTTTATTATTAATTGAAACTTTGAGACTATCAAAATAAAAAAAACTGGACTAATAAGTGAAAGTAAAAGAGTATTAATATAACGTTAAAGTAGCAGGATCAAGAAAGAACAAAAGAAAACTTCTTCTTTAGTTGAAATCCACCAAGTTGCATATATTCTTTAAAGATTTATGAAGCTTCTCTTTAATTAGGTAGTGCAGTAATCACTGATTAGGTCTATTTAAGTACATACCTGTATGAAGTAGGCATATGAAAACAAATACTTTCAAAATCTCCTTTAAGTTGTCCATGTCAAACTGACAAAGTACTGTAATCTATTGTTGAGCGGAGTATTAATAAAATCATAGTAACAGGAAGTAAAACAGCATTCATGCATTCGGGATTACATGACTACACTTTCTAGGTGGCACTCACTTCATCATTCATTGTGGTTCAGAACTTATACTTTATAAGGGCTTGAGTTTATGAGTTACACTTGAGAGAAGGATTATAAGCTAGCTGACACATCATTTGTGCTGAATAGTACCAACAATAAGAGCAGGAAAGTGAAACTGATGTAACTTTAACTAAGTGGTAGAGCATTATTACATTAAAAATATACTGTTCTACTGCATTCTTAATTTGCCAAAGATAGTAGGTCAAACACCACTCTAAGGCTGGATACTTGCTATAGTATGTCCCAGTCTAGTTGGCCACAAGAAAACCGTGAATAAATTTAGAACGGAAGAAGCTACACCTCCGGGATAAACAGATTGATGATAGATGAGAATATTCAACTGTAATCTCATTGCAATTGACTACAGCAAGTAAAGCTTCTTCATTAGATGGTCTGTTGGATGTTTTTATGCCATGTGTTGGACTGTCCATATTTCTGTCTCATTTCAGCAATGTACTAATTCTCGACTAGCCATTTTTTGGGTAGCTGTTGTTTTAATTGAGTACCCTGTATAGAATTCCTTCTATAATGAGTGGGTGGTTAAGCATACGATATGTGACAAGAGGTAATAATTTTACAAGCTCTTATTGTTAGTACCATCTTGGCAAAACTTTCACAATCCTTTGAAATGTTGCAGCAACTGAAGGTTCTTTTCATCTGCAAATTACTGATTGTGTAATTTCAATTGGACCACCTTTGAAAAGAAACAACATAAGAGAAATGCAAAGAACTTAATAAGACTCTGGTTTAATAATAATAACAATAATTACTTATATATATCTTTAAACAAAATGGTTAATAAAAAGTTGATAATGTAAATGGAAACATTTGTGTGAATAGTAATTATCATACAGAACTATAAATAAAAAGGCTAATACATTAGTATCATAAGTGTACATTAGTGTGTTAAATCAATTAAAGTATTGTTCTCTGCTGAATTCCATATGATGAATTGGCTACAATAGATGTTACTTCTTTGACTTGCTCATATAATGGAACATCTAGATGTATATGATCATTTTCTTTCGTTTTCTCTTCATTTTTGTTGTAGTTGCTAAAGAGTCCATTTACAACCACAACAAAGTCTGAGAACTCATGTCTTGATAATTAGAGTTATTAAAAAAAATTTACAACATTGTAGAGGTTAAAAATTTATAATTATTTATACACTATTTTATAATTTCGTTATGGTTGGCAATGGACACTTTCAGGCAGTGAATAATTAGTCTTATGTAGAATACATTCTTAAAACTAGAGCAATAAGAGTGCCATCCCTCAGCGTTAGTTAAAAAATGCACTAATTTGCAAAATAATAGTCACAATTGTTGAATAACCAAGTTCTTAAATTTTCAGCTTATAACAGTAATAATTTTGTTCTATTTATGATTATAAATTTAATTCTTCTAGTTAGGGCATTTTAAATTGGCCTGCTTGCATCTCAAGGATTCTTGAGGTATTTCAAGGGCTTTTTATTTAACGTTTAGAATCAGCCCTTATACACACCTGGGACTGATCTATTCTTTTTAAAGCAGTTTTATAAGCTTGATACTCAGCAATGCGGTTTTTATGACTTTCTGAGGACTTCTTGGAATTGCTTGTAGATGTATAGTCATTCTGATATAACTTGGATTTTGCTGGGATCATTTAATTATTTAAACATTGCAATCTGAAAGCATTGATTATAAAATTATTAACTTGTAGTGTATTAATAATAACAAATGTTATTGTTAATGATTCATTAATAATGTCAGCCATAATTAAACAACAAAAAATATCAATACTGGTCATTTCAATGCATACCTCTGATCTCCTGATTAAGAGAATGTCTGGAACTAATAAGAATACTTTATTAGATTATAGTGAACAAGCCTTCTTCCCAGAATGTTCAAAACTTTTTCGAAGAAGTTGTATGACATGCTCATTTATACTGTATTTGTCCACCTCATATTATGTGCTATTTATATAAATGGATTCAAATTCATCTAGAAATAGCACCTTCAATCCTTATAAAATAATTATTAGACATCTATGATTTAAATAGCAAATTCTACTATTTCTGTATTCATAGCAAAAAATCATATCATTCCACTAGTTTGATTTATGGTCAGCGGAGGTCTCATGGTAATGTTTATATTCAGAGAATTATAGATAGTCAAAGCAAGTTTCTCGGAAAAACTTTTAGTAAACATAAATTTGTTATTTTAAAAATACTATAGCTACTGTGAAAATCCTTGTAAACATGACAATTCATAATCCTGATTTGGCCACTTTAGATATGTAAGTTGTTGATTTGCTTCCTGATGGCCAATAGTGCTGAATTTGAAAGTGTTTTTATTTCTCACTGGAAATGATAATGGAATCTTCAAATAGAATTGCCAACGTAGGGTTGCTGGATTTGAAAGTGTTTTTATTTCTCACTGAAAGCAATATTAGAATCTTCAAAATAGAATTACCAACATATAGCTAGGGTGTATTTTAGTACACTCAAAATTCTTTCAAAAGTCCCAAAGACAGTCTCTGGAAGACTACAACAAATTATTATTGTTATTATGTTTTTTTGCCACACTTACCTTGTTATGCTAACAATTACAAAAATTTGTGATAGTTATGCTAGTGTTCAAGTGTTTATATTCCACCAAATAGCAGTCTCATTATTATCATAATATTTTTCATCACATTAACTCTCCGTCAGCTGACCCAGACATGGATGTTGTAATTCTAGGAGACTTTAATGCTCCTGATATTAACTGGTGTACCTTCAATGCATATTCTTATTACACACAACGTTTATGTTCCTGCCTAATTGACAATAACCTCGCATAATTAATCACAAGTCCCACTCATGTGCATGGCAAAATACTGGACCTCATTATCACCAATGCACCAACAAGATTCTGCAATATGTTGTATATTGAGGAATTGACTAATTCCTCATCTGATCACGTTCTGATCTCTACGAACATTAACTACGTACTGAAATCGAGAAATCAATCTAACTCAGATTACACTTATGTGTATGATCACGCAGACTTTACCTATATTGATGACTATCTCTTTCACGCTTTAACCAGAAAACCTATAGACACTCAAAATATGGATGAATTTTGGTATCACATTTGACAAGGTATTTTAGAAGCAAGAGATTTTTTTTGTCCCCAAATTTAGATTTCCAAAGAAAATTCACCCCAAATGGTTCAACTCTGACATAGCTACACCACAACTATAATTCTGCGCAGAAAATATCAGTCAAGACCCAGCATAATAAATCATTGTAAGTTATGTGTAGCTGAGGAAAAACTACAAACTTCTATTTTAAAGGCAAACGATCAGTACTTGGCTGAGATCACACAGAACTATAAGAAAACACAAAGAAAATTATCTGCTCACTTGAGCTCACTTGCAAACGTCAAAGTCTCACCTGATTACTTCATAATACACAACTCTCCTACATATGATCTCCAGCAAATTGCTGATTCATTTAGTCAGTTTTTTATTCAACTTTCTCCAAACCAAGTAGCTTTAAGCTACCGTCTATGCATGAAATGCCAACACCCTCATCTCAACTCAGTAGATTAGAAATTACAAAATTAGATGTGTATAATGCACTATCAACAATTGATGAAAACAAGGTTCATCCCAAACTTCTTAAGAGATGTCTTTTATCACTATCCACTCTTCGTTCATAAAGAGCTTGTCAACTGGCCAAATTCCCCTTGAATGGAAAACACACAAGATAACGCCAATACCAAAAAACTGGAATTTGATGGAAATCATAAACTATAGACCAATATCTCTTTTGTGTACTATATCAAAAGTTTTCGAATCAACAATCTTCAATAAGATCATCACTTTCATTCAACCAAAGATAATGAAACTTCAATATGGTTTTGTAAAAGGGAAATCATGTTATCACAGCTTATGTCAACCGTTCAACTCTTATGATTCAAGAATCCTGCATTGGAATGAATACAAAGAAACGCTACCAATAATATATTCTCAATGACTATAGGAATTACTACAAGTTAAAACTCCTGACTTTAAACATGTTACCACTTATGTACCAGTTTGAACTACAAGATCTCCTGTATTTTAAAATTTCTTAAAGATCCAATTGATGCAATTAATATCTATCAGTATGTTAGTTTTATTAATTCTGACACAAGAGCTGGTCATAATGGCAAATTAAAACATGTGTTTAGAAATTTTTACTTTGTCAGAATTGTCCGACTGTGGAATGCCATACCAAGTGGCACAATTAATCTGGAGTTAACAGTCTGCACAAATAAATTGCAACTGAGAAAACATTTCTTCAAGCTGTCATCATGCCCAGGATCAGCAATAATAATCCTAATTATTGGGTATATATTGTCCGTGCTACCATAATAATACTATAACATAATATGATTAGTAATTATCATAATTTCATTTGGAGTATTCATTTCTTTATTATAGCATAAACATTTAGCATGTATAGTAAAAACACTTTAGACAGAGATCAGGATGAAATCCATACAGAAGGTCAAGTACATCAAGATGTTCCATTATATGAGCAATTCAGCTCAGACAAGAAAATATTGTTCGAAATTTAGCATATGGAATTCATTCAGAGCCAAGAAAGAACTATCTCGGTGAAAGTCACTTTCTTACACCACCATTATAATAGTAAATAAATATAAATGTGAATTGATGTGTCAGTTTCATGCCTTTTTGTTGGTTATTTATAAATTATTGTCAGAAATATGGGTTGAAATAATTCCAGCATTTATGCAACTACAAAGAGAGTTTCAAAGCATAAATAAAGATGAACAGTTCGTGCAATTAACATTGTTATAATTTTAATTTTTGATAATTTCTTCAGTAAACAAAATGATGATATTTAAACTATTAACAATATTAATGATTTTTTAATATTTTTATTTCTGTAATAATATTGTTATAGCACAATTAGTTTCGTTCAATTAACATTGTTATGTAAATTTATCTACTATTCATTAAACTCCTCGCATCACATAATTATTAAACATTTTGTACTGTTTACATTTGTTAGCTTTAATTTCATTAATTCAAGTAAATTTGAGTAGGTGCCACTTGTTTTTCCAGCTCTTGTGAACTGGTTTTTGATTCCTGGTGGTGACCAAATTATTTTAATTCTTTATTGTTTAAAAAAAGCCTGTGAAAGAGAGGCAATACATCTAATCAGATGTTATTGAGGGGTAAATGTTCTCTATTTAATAATTTTAGCATTAATACTCCAAATAAGGTGATATTGGCAACATTTGGGGGACACACAGGGTTCTCAGCTCCCCCCCCCCTCCCATTCATTTATTAAGTGTATAGTTTGAATTACCTAAGATATGGGTAACAGTATTAGTATGTATAAAGCATATATGGGGTGAAGTTTATTTATATCCGGTTATGTGTACTCTAGTAGACACCCACAAATGTAGGTATAATTGCTGGCTGTGGAATCTCTACTGGTAATAATCCACTAGCTTGTAGATGTGGATTCAAGCTCCCCACCTCTATCAGAGAATGTTTGTAGACATGTGGTGATCTGCCTTTGACAAGAGCCAGAATAAAAAGTGGCTATATGTGATGATGAAGTGTTTACTGAATTGTAAGTAAATCAATATAACGAACTATTAATTGCACACAATTAAATGCACTATTCTAGTATTTTACGGAACAGAAAAGATTAAATAAATGTTTAAGTTTTTTATTAGTTATAATGTCATGAGGTATTTACTTAAAAACATTATAAAAAATAGTATTAATAATGTGGTGTATGTTGAAGTCCATAAGCTGAATTAGCTGTCATTTCTGTGGCTTCACTGTGATGGTCAACTTTCACTTCCTCATAGGTAGGTATACTAGGATGCTGCGGAGTAGTCACATGTGTGTACTCTACATATATATAGGAACGATTAAAATAAAAAAAATAGTTGTGACAAAAATTATTGAATTGGATGACAATAGAGTAATTTTGTCAACATTATTCAGAAATAAAATCAAGGTAGATATTTATTCAACACTCCTAATAATATGTCAGGGAGACTCAATAAGGGAACAAGGAATCTTATAAGGGAAGGGGGTGGGGTATTGCTCTTTCGTAATAGTAGGTACTTTTTTGTCTGTTTTAATACAACTACTAAATAAAAATGTTTATGCTTGTTAACAATGTCAATGTACACACTTGCTCAGCGGTCAACGTTTTTAAGAATACGATTGCAATCTCTCAGTTTAACTATTATTCTGGTGAACTACTCTACTTTCGAGTGATCCATGTTGTGTCTTGACTTACCTGAAACCACATATGATACTACATGTTAGAACATATCCATGAGAACATTTATATTAACGAACTTCGAAAGAACTAAATTACTAAAAAAGAAATAGGAACATTTCAAGCGTAGCTTATGGAATACATAATGTAAAATATGAACGAATTTCATTTAGCGTCTCAGCACGTTTACAAAACTGATGGTAGTATATCAATGTACACATATTCATGCAACCTTTGCCCTCCCAACAATGAACTGCTGGAGCTTGCCTGATAAGTCCATACAATTTAAAAAAGTTTGTGCACTTTTTTTATTAATACTATTGCTAGAATTATTACTTACCTTGTATTTCTGTTTTTTATCACTACAAATGTCATAGTGAATAGTATTACAGAAAGTATAAATAAAACAAGTGAAAAGCAGAATACCACAGGGAGAACAATTAGGTAATAGTCATTGTTAGTAGTACAAATATTCTTCTCAGTGGCTATGACAGAAGTTCCAGTAGTTGTGCTGTTGTCAAAGTGATAAACATCTAGTCAAAAGTTAAAAATAGTTTACTAATTTATAATAGCTTGACTTTAAATACAGAAATTCTGCTAATTTTATAGCAATTTTATCATTACAACAATTCATGCTATGCAAATATGTTAAACATTTAGCTATAATTTTTTTTATTTGAAGTTGTAGAAGAATTAGTGACCAAAGCCTAAAAAATTATATAAATTAATCAAGACAGCTAATGTTGATCATCTGGAATGCATTTGAGTATGTATGAGTAATATATTATACATTGTTAATTCAATTTGTCAACACCCTTTGTAAAGTGTACCAACAATTTCGAAATGTCAATTTATTTTCAGAATGCACTTAGAGTAAACTATCACCAGTTATTATATATATAGCATTCCAGAGAGGTATTCAGGAGGGATTTAATAAATTATAGTAACTTTGCACCCCAAATAAAATAGACTTTATCCATCTGAATTGGCATAAAAAGGTTTCAATCAATTGTGATTTTGTGTTTGGAGATACAAATTTTATCAAATTTACATACAGGGTAGGGTCAAGAGGAGGCTACTATTTTATAAGACTATGCATGCTAATATGTATTCTTTGTTGCAAACACTTGTCCTAATATTAGTAAAATTTTAAAAAATTCCAGCAAGTTTTAACCGAAACATAATAATTGTGACCCTTCATAGTCATTAGCGCTGAATCCGCTCCTGGTCGTACATGGGCGGAAAATTAAAGTAATGTGTAGCTAGACTTCCTTATTATTACCCTAGAGACAAACTACAAAATATTAAGTTTCAGTCAACATATCTTACCTTCAATCTGTGCAATAACTCCTACTAAAGAGAGAACAACCGATATTTTCATGCTAAATTTTTTTTTATCAATCTACTGATTTTGAAAGCTATTTACAGGTGTAGGCTATAGTGTATACCACACTCCACTTGCAATCTAATATAATACTACTATTTTGAATGTTCCGGTGGTGGGGCAATGTCAGTCAACACCCACTTCCTATGTTTATTGGCTGGCATGAAATAACTACTATTTTCTTCCCAGGGATAGTATAATAGAAAAATAGTCCAATTTATTCATATATTTTCTTGTATAACACTGCACACCTTATACATATATTATGAGTGAAATTTAGGGATATTTACTGTTGTGGTTGCAGAGGCAAGGCTACATTTGAGCTAAAACATCGCAAAATATTACCACTTTTCTTAAGGAATTTACTATAACATACAATAGCTACTCAAAAGTGTAATAAATGGTGAGCATATTTGTCATACTTGACACAGAGAATAATTATATTCAATCAATTTGATTACAATCCTTGAATTCAGTGTTAAAGAAAATTCTAACGAAAGAACAACAACAGTTTCTCTTTACTAAACCTTGATTAAAAACACAATTAAGAACCACCATAGTGTGCAAAAATGTATCTTTTGAGTGATATTAGGTAACTTGTTTTAAGTAGTCTCAACTGAAAGTAGAATGGTTAGGAGCTTCCTGGATATGAAACATCGGGATAACTTTTACAATAAATAACTGCTATTTTTGTAAATATTTTGGTCGAAATTAACTGAAACATTACATGGCTACTCATTACCAATATCAATTACAAGCTAGTTATATTCTCTTTTCTCATCAGTACACACTTTCAATCACTTCCTGCTAAGTCTATTCTTTAGAAGTTATCTGGACAGCATTTAATGCTGCTATAAAGTTTGATTTTTGGGTGCTTGTTCATAATGACTAGCTAGTTATAGCTAATTATGTATTAGTTAACAGGAAGGTGAACATTATTACATATACTGGATGCAGTGTATATTATATTAAAAATGTGGTTGTTCCTCAGCCTCAATTTTTAAATTACATAGTCCATGATAGTTGTCAATACTTATAATATTCCAATAAATATTAATGTATAGCACCTGGCTACTGCAGCTAACTGTTTTTTGTGACATTGTTATATTATTTCTATAGCCAAACATTTTGTCAATAATTGTATTTCACACCATTTTTTATAATAATTATTAGATAGCTTGCAATGCTAACAATAAACTGACTATTATTAGCTAAGTATTGCTACAGTAATACTTTTATAAAATTAATTTATGAGGAAACTTTTGACATGCAAGCAATGCACAAAGTACAAGGATTAATCTGGAAAGCTAAAAAACTGCAATAAAAATGCAGTAAATATAATAATTGAATTTGAAAGTGCAAGTACTGTATTGTTTGTTTGTTTTAATGTTCACTTCCCCCCGTACAAATTTTCAAGAATAATTCCTACTTGATATGATTCCATAAGCAGAAATTCCTCTCTTGTCTAAAGCTTTCCTATCTCTTATATGTATATATAAACTTTTCAGCTTTTTGGTGTAACAAAACAAACATGCTCTCTGTATCTATTGTTACTTTAAGTCAGAATTTTTTATTGTCTGTTATAGACACATTCAGCAAGCTTTATTACTTAATATTTTTCTCAAAATAAGCTGTTATTGTCCAATAACTATAGGTATTAGACAATTGTTGGACCAGTAGAGAAGAACTATTCTTATGTTCGCAATGTGCATCATAATGATGAAATTAAAATTTCATCCCTACTTTACTTCTCGGGAAATTATTTACAACGCAATATAGGTTAGTGACAAACAAGTTTACATGACACATTACTTGCTTTTTTATCCATCCATTACCAATCACTTGTAGCAAGTAATTTTTGCAAAGATCTATTCAGAATTCTCCCAAAATTTATTATTGGAGGCCGGGCATGCATATTTCTAATAAACACACACCCTAATATATTGTATACATACAGAAAGAACCAAGTATGAACACCATAAAATTTGGCTACTTATCAGTTAGTATAATACATGGCTGTGTGTATGTTTATTTACAATATCTAAGAATTAAATCTTTGCCAGAATTATATACACAGGTGATAAATTTATAGAAGTTAAAAATTATAACATTTAGCCATTCATGCAAAGATATTTTAAAGCTAACATTTCTAGCAATACTTTGCTCTGATTGATTGAAATATAATATTTTTATACAGAAAGTTGCAGTATAGGAAATTATCTAAAATTAATTGAATAAATCATTGTGACTTTCATAAATTTAACAAAGAAGGTTTATTAAAGCAGATAATTTTATTTCAAATTTCAGAGGGAGAGAAGTAGGGTAGTTGTTGTTGTAATTGTCTTATTCAAAGTCCCACTATATGGAATTCTTTCTATAAGAGTGGGTGACTAAGCGTGGGCTGTGTGACAAGAGTTGATGTTATAAACAACTCAATTATTCGCATCGATAAGCAGCTGACACATCATTTGAGCTGAATCTTTCACTCAATTGTAACTCATAAACTCAAGCCCTTATTAAGTATAAGTTCTGAACCACAATGAATGATGAAGTGAGTGCCACCTAGAAAGTGTAGTCATGTAATCCCGAATGCATGAATGCTGTTTTACTTCCTGTTACTATGATTTTATTAATACTCCGCTCAACAACAGATTACAGTACTCTGTGAGTTTTGACATGGACAGCTTAAAGGAGATTTTGAAAGTATTTGTTTTCATATGCCTACTTCATACAGGTATGTACTTAAATAGACCTAATTAGTGATTACTGCACTACCTAATAAAGCTTCGTAAATATTTAAAGAATATTCACTATTTTACCATTTTTGCTTCTGTATGCTGGTATATGCAACTTGGTGGATTTCAACAAAAGAATAAGTTTTCTTTAGTTCTTTCTTGATCCTGCTACTTTAACGTTATATTAATACTTTCAATTTCACTTATTAGTCCAGTTTTTTTTGTTGATAGTCTCAAAGTTTCAATTAATAATAAAAAGTAGTGCTTCAATGTATGCTACTTAGGTTACCTGATTAGTTCACTACTGGTTGAGCTATCAATACTGACATGCTTTTTGTGATTACTACAGAAGCTCTGCAGGAAAAAATAAAGTATCAATGCAATCAATGTTCTATAGCTCAATACTTCAAAAAGGTCTACTATTGGTGGGATTGAGTTAACTAGGTCATACTGAAAGCATGTGTATCTGTAATTACAAACAAGCTAATCAGTTTGTCTAGTCTTTACTTTCCAATATTTGCTCATCAAAAGTTTAAAGTTAAAAATACAACAACAAAATGATTACAGCTTGTAGCAAATTCCCAATATACGAGGGAAAATTTTATGAAAACAAACTTCAATGTTATATTACATAGATGATGGTTAAGTGCTATTTAGTGCTACTAGGATAAAAGAACTAGTTAATTACAACTTTTTTAGATCCTAGTAAAGCTTAGTGGTAGCAGTATATAATATGTGTTACAAAAGTTAATAGCTATTATTATTAACATTATAAAAGAATGAAATCAGATTAATTTTAGGGGCTAATGGAAATGGGTCACAAAAACGTCCTACAAATAAAGGATTAGCTTTTAAAATACTGTCTTATGACTTGTCTTGCAAGCTACATACTCTTGGACATTTTAATTTAAGTGAACACAAAAGTAAAGTAAATAAACGAAGTAAATTTTGAACCAATTGTTGAGATAACTTTTATGATCATACACTTTTCTTTATAGTCTCAATCTCTTGATATCAAATTACACTGTTTAATGTACAGATTATACCGTTACAAGTGTCCGGGTGATGTGATCTCTATTGTATGCAGTGCTACAATAATAATGAAATGGGGTGGGTGTGGCAATCTCACTGAAAGTTATACGTGTTAGCTGGCCGCACCTGCTTCCTGCACCATTTTTTTTTCTAGGCGTGGTTATTTTAATTCTTCCTTGTACTGTTTTTATTCTTTTTATTTAGTTTGTGAGCAATGACTTCAAAGACTTTCTTCTAATGCCAGCTAATGGATTATCCTTTCATAATCGCTTTATTTGTGACGTTCTGGAATATCGAGCAGGCAGGTAAGAAGATTTAGTACGAAAGTAGTTGTTGCGATAATTAGAGATTTACGCATCAAGGTGAAATAGAAAATTCGAGGTTTGCCTTTTTTTTTACATTTTAGTTAGATAACTCTATTTAAGTAAGCATTACTATATTGTAAGTAATAGTTGTTGTTGTTTTTATTCTCTCAGAAACTTTTGCTCAGTTATTTCCAAATCAAAAAGTGAATCAAGTTTGTCCAGGACAAAATGTAACATATGTCTGCAACTCCTTGAACGCATCACTAATGTGGATATTTATGGATAACTTAAATCCCAGTCCATGTTCACACCTTTTTGTACCTTCTCATAGAAATGTGATTGGCAGACCTAGCCAATGGATTGGTTGTAATATAACTGTAATATTACAAAATGTTACTAATAATTATTTTCTATCTTCCTCATTATCTTTTATTGTATCACCTAATTTACAAAACGCAAGCATAGATTGTGAAGGAGAAAAACGAGTAGTTCATAAAGCATCAGGTAAGATTGATTTTAGCTTTTATATAATACCATATTCAATTATTTTCTTGTAGGTCAGTTTGGTACTTTTGAAGTATTTGGATTTAAAGTTGGCTGTGGTAGAGCAAACTTCACCCTGTCATTTGAAAATCGAAACGAATCATCTTTTATTGAGTATTCTCTAGTTGAAAATGACGAATTTATGTACGATGATATCAGCACCACTTCTAATATTGATTTAAATTTGGCTTTTTTCAAAAATTACACAATAACTAGTCAATATGTGCTATGTGAAAGTTACACTAAAGAAACAATAAATTTATACTTAGTGGACTGCCTCAACCATTCCATCATTTTCTTACAAAGTAGTTTACAAAATGAGACTCTTCAGTTTGTATGTAGCAGAGGATATTTACAGAATCAATGCAATTTTGGTAAGACATTGACTTGGGACTCATTTTATATCAAAATTTTGATGCTTTAGTAATTTGATTTGTTTGATATAATAGGAGACTTCATTACTGATGCAAATGATGCTTGCAATATAACCATGGCAATCGTCCCTAGTCCAACTATTCTCTCTAATCAAACAACGAAAGTTTTCAGTGGTATAGCACCGTAACTAACAAATTATTAGTTTTGTTTTCATTACTGAGTGAAAAAGGACAATTTAGATTTAGCACAATATCTTACTAAAACTGTAAATTGCTATTAAATCTTTTCAGTAGGGTATGTGATTGTACGTGAACTACAAATAACATATAATTCACTCTACTGATAACTTAGGTTCACTCCATCCAGATAGTGTCACGCAAGATAAATTCAACAAAAGCTTGAGATCAATAACTACCATATTTTCATCAGGTATGGAATATTAATAATTATTAAAGTTGCTGTCCTTTCTTTAATCTGAAACGTATTTAAGCAAATTCATGTTAGGTTTAGAAACTAGCCATTGCTAATCAATTTAGCTTCACTTTACAAATAATTAATAAATATTGAACCAAAAAGTCCTGAAGAGTTATATGTAATAGTTATAAACCAATATTGAGGTTTGTAAGGGGATTTACAAATCCCAAGATACGAGGGAGAATCCTGAGTGGTGTCAGTTTGTGAATCATGTTTTGTTATATAACTATTTTATAGCCCTTTGGTCATTTCCCCATGACTTCAATGTTGTTGCAAACAATATGAACTTTTCCCCTCTAATACATTTTGGTATGGGAAAACAGGGGACTATGTCAGATTTATAGTACTTAATGACTAGCGCCGTCGCTCAGGTGATGGGCTATTATATTTTATGTGAATTTTTAGCTAACGAATTGTAGAATGCAGTATACAAATATAAAATTATATTACTTTTTTTATTATAGTGTCATTCATATAGTTAATAAACCAAGTCACAAGATGTTTTCGATCTGTATTGAGCACAATGAAATTACATGCGGTATCCAGTGTTGCATAATGCATAGACTGCAATGTCAGTTGTTTGAGTTTAAGAACTGATGAGAAGAACTCTGAGATTGAAATCAAATAATACTATATGAAGTTTAATAATGGCTATACATTATCTCTTATGACTGAAATTTGTATATGCTAATGGTACTAAATTGTTAAATAGGTTTTATACTTATAGTTTACTATTCTTTTTAATAAAAATAGTTATAGTGCAATCAGCTTAAGAGTTGAAAATTTTTTTTGTGATCCTCTTCTCAATGAGTTAAGTTATGGTTAAGTTATTATTTAAATATGAGAAAGTGAGTTAAGTGAAGAAGAATGACCTTACATCGGCGTACCGGTGAATGTATGGGTCTAGGGAACAATTTAATAAAAAAAAAATGCTGCTGATGAAACTAAATAGGTAAGATGAAGTGTACAGGAAATATGATTCAACCTCAAATTAGCAGAATATCTGTATTTAAAGTCATCAATATTGTAAATTAGTAAATTATTTTAACTTTTCACTAGATATATTTTATCACTTTGACAGTAGCACAACTACTGGAACTTCAGTCATAGCCACTGAGAAGAATATGCATGCATAGTATTACATATTTAATTTTCAAGTCTATACGATATGAAATGTTGTCCTTAATTTGTCCAACACTGATCTTTCATGTATTTTTTCTTTGTAGACATAAACCTACACCCTACTAGTAATATCTGTAGAAGATATGAAACTGTGATCATGCCTATAGGATCTGTGATAATTATTCTATTGATTGTGATAAACATTGCACTTGTTATTGAAATAATAAGAATCAGAAGGACAAGTTGGTAAGTATAAATTTTATTTCTGACCGAAACTATGATTTTTAAAGAATGTATTTTTATGAGACTGATTTTATTGATAACTTAAATTTAATTAACTTATTCTGTTGATAAATTTAAGTGATAGTTTTTCATTGTACTTATCGTCATATTATAGCATCTTTAACAGAAGTGAAGAGCAAATGCAAGCTGAAGGTCAAATTAATCAAGATGTTCCATTGTATGAGCAAGTCATCTCAGACAAAGAAGTGACATCTATTGTAGCCAATTCAGCATAAGGAATACAGTAGAGAAAACTAACTGAAATTGAAAATCATTCACTTGTACATATTATGCACTTTTCATACATATTTCTGAATGTAACTTTTTAAAAATAACATTTATTTAAATGACTATAATTATTATAATAATTATTCAGTTAATCAGTATATTTGAATTGAAGTCCTATTTGTATTGGCTTTTTGAAGAATATTTTCAAACTGATCACCACAGGAGAACAAACTCCTAAAGGATTGAAACACTTGCCGACTGTGCTGGTGACTTTCTCTTTGTCAGTGTCTCCATGTCAGACAAATGTCCTAAGTCCTCCTCACTAAAGACTAGACAATCTGTCAGAATATTCCACCTAAAGCTAAGGACAATCACACATGCTCACACTTTCAAGCATACACACACAAGCAAGTACATAAAATAACAATAACTTTGGGGGAAACTCTGAATGTTTACAAAATTAACTTGCTATGAGTGAATGGGAATGGATTCATCTTAGATATTTCTCATAAACATGTCCTGTTCAACCTGGTGTGACATTATTGTGAGGAAAATTTGTAAAGGAGAGTTGAGTGGCAGTTATACGCACAGTCACACCTTGGCTAACTGATAATTCTGCATAAGAAGTGATAATTTCTAGCACAAAAGCAAGTAAGTACAACTACTACAAATATACATCTAATGACACAATGAACTCAGGAACTGAACTTACAATACTTTATTAAATAACTGTACAAGCAAGTCTAATGCACAAACATCATGATTCTTTATTCATGCTGGACTTCCTGGTGTGTCTGGCCCCACATATCTCACAATGTAAATTTGATGGACTCCAGACATGAATTAAATGTTACATCTACTTCAAGTACCTGATGAGCAGTCCTTTGAGACAGAAGTACAGATATGGATTAACTGATGTTTTCTTGTAAAGATGAACATGAGTCAAATGAATTGTGATTGTTAGTACACGGAGATTATGTACAGTATCTTAAGAATGTCGTTAATTTTAATGGCGTTGGGGGAAGAGTGTGTGTGAATTGTTAGGGCGCATGTTTGCTAGGTGTTTGTAATGACTAAGGCAAGGTGTGTGTAGTCATGAATAATTGATAAGCTAAGGACTGGTTTGTAAAGCATCGCCACATTCTGTAGAAAAGGCTATTTTGAACGGCAACTCAGAATTGCGCACTTAGTTTCTAGAAGTTTGAATATTGTTTTGGTTGCTGTTTATCACACTGCTATCACAACTATCTTTATGTAATCATAACAAAATAGGTCTTTAAATAACATTTATGCTGAAAGTTATATCAAATCTTTTCGAAAGTCCGCACAAGATATAATCACCAAATAACATGTAAAAATGCATCCATATTTGATATTTTATGCTTATACACAACATTGTGTTTGTGTAAGAATGCCTTAATATATGGGTGGATTAATTGAGGAAATATTATTATATTATTAATTAGTGTGGTTTCTGCAGGCTACTTGTCTTATCACTGTGATAAAATAATTTATATCACAAGCTGACCACTTTCACATAAAACCACTGAATCAGTTTTTATTCTTATGGTATATGTATTGGTATGTCACAGGATAGAACTTTACGACCTATTATTTTTTTCCATCTCTATCAGAATATTAGAGATTAATTCCAAATGATAATATTTACTACAACATTAGATGCAAGATGGGCATGGATTTATAGTTAGTGTACTGAGTTATGATATGGTTCATATGGTATCAACTCCAGAAGTATGCATGCCCTCCAATAATAAATTTTGGGCGAATTCTGAATAGAGGTTTGCAAAAATCGCTTGACAAGTGGAATGGGAATGGATGAATAAAAACGCAAGTCATGTGTCATGTGAACTTGTTTGTCACTTACCTATATCTCCATATAAGTAATTTCAGTGAAGTAAAGGTAGGGATGAACTTTCATATTTTATCATAATTATGATTCTAAGTACTTTACATTTCAAGGTAATGTGGGCAAGGTTTAACTGTACTGTATAGTTAACTAGCACTACAGTAGCCCTAAGTGGAACAAGTAGGAATGACATCTCAAGAAAATTTCTAACTACTCTCTCAAAAGTGAAGCCACCAGGACTGAAGTTGGTAGTGTGGTGTTTTATGCCAACAATGGGAAATAACTCCTTGAACTTAAAATTATCATTATTATTGAAATAATTCTGTCATTCTCATAATTTTGATACCAAATTTTTCTCGTCCAGTTTATTACTTCCTCCAGGGTACAATAAACAGTAAACATACCCTCCAGTGGGACCATTTCAATAATCATTGTGAACTTAAAACTATCATTATTGATGATATAATTCCAGTCATTCTGGGGGGGGGGGGGAGGAAGAATATATTAATAGCAAATTTTTCTCATCCTGTTTATTACATCCTCCCTTCAGGGAACAATAAACTGTAAGCGTACCTTATCCAACTGTATTAATCTTCTGCAGAGTTGTCTTCTAGTAGGGTCCCAGAATCCTCAGCAGTTCCTGCCCTTGTGGTATCAGTTTGTAGATGATAACTTTCAGTTAAAATTGGAGGCTAAAGCTAAATACTTCTCATAACTAGATACCATTATGAGAAGATTTACTATTATGTTTTGCTTTATATCTTCATATGAACATCACTAATTATTTATGTCACACTCTATCTGATAGTGGTGTCACATTTCCAGTGTACCTGTCAGTTTTAATTAGGTTCCACACTTGTGTAACTGCGAACATTTTTCAATACAAATTTTTTTTACCACATGTAATTAAACAGTAATTTTTGTAATTGTAATCGTTACTATTTCTTGAGGCATCTGAATTAGTAATTGCAACTGTAATGATTACTTTTGCGAGCTATGTAATTTGTAATTGTATTGACTACATTAGCTGTATTAACACTAATGTATACATAATTTATATAGAGATAATAACAGCTTGATCTTTATATCTATCCTCACTTCAGGGAAAGATAAAAAAAAAGACACAACCCCTCCTCCCATCCCAACAAATTTATAGAAAAATTATAAGGATGAGTGCAAAAATTCATGCCATAGAGTTTACAGGTCAACTGCATACTAACTAATGTTCTTCACTCTTAAATTATTATTCAAATTATGTACAAACAATCATTAATATTAGATAAATTTCATAATTTTTTGACCTAATAAGTGAGCCCCTCCCATTGCTCGCACTGGATTCACCCAGCACTTACTGCACTTTATTGCCAATCTTTGTGGATTTTTTTCCCGTTGTTTAGAAACTACATTAAATCCACCGCCTCCTGTGTTAGAAGTATGTTCTGGTGATTATAACACTATCTCTTGCACAGAAAGTGGAACTGCGCAAATTAATTGGAAATGGAATGATATTATTGTGAGACAATATATATCTGGAATAGATAATAAAACTAATACTACATATCTTCTGTTGAGTGATAACAATATGATGGTGTCAACTCGTCTTATATCTATTGATTCTTCACATGTACACTCTCAATTACAGTTTAAATTGTTTGAAAATGTTACTTCAGTTAATGTATCGTGTAACATAGCGATGATATTTATAAAAGTAATGGGTAAGATTAGTTAGTATGTATAATATCTGAAGTACTTTTAGAAGCAGTATACCATAATTTTTCACAAATTTTTTTGTACATGTTTACTGTACAAGAAATAATTTTTATACATACTAGAGATAGCAAAGCTTTAGCAAGCTCATGATAGTATATATTATAACCCTTTACTTTTAAAATGGTATGAATGAAGTGTACTTGTATAATGATTACATCTTACTTGAAATGCCAATTGTATGTCATGATTTTAAGAACATGCCCATATCATTATAAAGCAGTAATAAAAACAACAATTTTATTGTGAATTTCACAATAACTAAACAATAAAATATTCATGAGATAATATTAGTGGGGGTGGGGTGGTGGGTGGGAGGTTGGGTGGGTGGGGAGAAGAAATAATAAGGGAAAGTTAAGAGTTTTAAAAATGTCTCTGACTAGAATATAAATCTTTTAGACTGTAATAAAGAATAATATTAACTTGTGCTGGAGGTAAATGCTGTAGTATTTTATATTGATAAATTTGTTCAGAGTAAATTTTTTCTGATAGTGTAGTCTAGACATTTTACCAAAAACCTTCTGTTTTACCTAAGATATTATATATAATTATTATAATATATATTATATTTACAATAGAACACCAGAGAGTCTAATTGAAGTAAATAATTACATTTTTGGAACCAGTATCTGCTATATTGTTTGGTTTGCTAATGATCATTATTAATACAATGTTTACATTTTTATAATCAATACTTTCAGTTTGCCAATTTTAAGAAATACATAACAATAACAGGAACATGTTACTTTTTATAAATATATACAATATACTTAATTACACATACTTCATGAAGAGTAGCTATGAAATCCCAATCAAATTAGTTACAGAAAATTTGAGTTACAACTCCACATGTATCTGAATTTGTTTATATCAGATTTCATTTTATGTTTAGTAAATTAACTATTGTACAAATTTATTACAATATCAAATTAGAGTTGTTTATTGTTGTGGTAGACTATTTGTATGTATAAATTGACAAGATTTAACGTGTGAAATATTGCCATTTCTAAAACTGTACAGATATTACTAAAGTGAAACAATAATGTTATTACAGTGTATTTTGAAAGTATTATAATTGTACTTTCTCCTAATCTTCATAGACTGTTCCTTCACTCCTGTTAATTTTACCATCATTCAAAATGCTATCAATACCTCTGCAAGCAACATTCACATAAGATGGAGTAACCCTAAAAAAATTAATTCTACATATTATGTTAATACTTCCATCTTGTCTGAAAATGCAATGTATACAATATCTACTGATAATGCAAATGTTGACTTAATGATTATGCCTGGAGTTTCATACTCTATATATGTTAGTACATACTGCTGTAAAAGTTTAATTGAAATCGGAAAATTTCAAATCACTTTATTAAGGAACAGTTCAATAAGCATTGTGGGAGATATTTCGTATGAAATAATAGAATCAATTAAAGATAATAGCAAGAACTGTGAAGAGAAATATAAGACTACAGGTACAGTTATTCTATAATGATCCAATGAGTTCATCACATGCTTGTATAAAATAGCAATAAATATGATGTTAAATAAAGAATTTTTTCTAATATTGTGTCATTGAACCCTATGTGGGTGCTAGTTGTAGCTGTAAGCTTATAGGTCATTGAAGAAGTAGCTCCTTAGAGACTATTTCTCCGCAGTGGTAAAGCTACCACCTGATTCTTGATTTTTTCCTTGTCCTTAGACAATTTAACCTCTTCTCAACAAGTTAAATTAAGGTTAAGTTAAAGTTTAAATTTCAGAAAAGTGAATGAAGAGAAGAATGACCCTAAATCAGCATACATGTGAAAATATAGGAGTCTAGATAACAATGCAATCTAAACAAAGCTGCAAGATGAAAGATAAATAGGTGAGATGAAGTGGACGGGATGATTCTAAGGAGTGTGCATGCATTGTATTACAGATATAATTTACAATTCTATACAATATCAAATGTTGTCCTTTGTCCTACAATGTTCTTTCAAGTCATTGTTCTTCTCTTGTAGACATGTGCCTACACCCTACTAGTAATATCTGTAGAAGCTATGAAACTGTGATCATGCCTATAGGATCTGTGATAATTATTCTATTGATTGTGTCAAACATTGCACTTGTTATTGAAATAATAAGAATCAGAAGGAATCGTTGGTAAGTGTTAATTAAATTTCTGACTGAAACATTTATGATTTTTAAAGAATGTATTCTAATGAGACTGATTTTTATTGATAACTAAAATTTACATTATTTAATCCCTGAAGAGGACTTAGGCAAGAAGTTGAAACATCGGGTTTGGTTATAATTGACAATATTGGCTGTTAGAAAGAGAAAAATTTGCTATTATTAGTATTTTATTGTACTGATCGTCTTATTATAGCACCTTTAAAAAAGGTGAAGTGAAAATCCAAGCAGAAAGTCAAATTAATCAAGATGTTCCATTATATGAGCAAGTCAGTTCAGGTAAAGAAGTAACATCTATTGTAGCCAACTCAGCATATGGAATTCAGCAGAGAAAACTGAACATTGAATAACCTTTACTTGTACTATTAACTATACACTTTGTATACATATTTCTGAATGCATCTTTCTAAAAATAACACTTATTTTTATGACTATAATTATTGTAATAAGTATTGAATTAATCAGTCAATTTTGAAATCCTATTTTTATAGGATAGTCTATTGAGACTGATCAAAATAAGAGAAAGAATTCCTAATGGATTGAAAAACTTGCTGACTGTACTGGTGACCTTTCTCTTTGTTGGTGTCTCAATGACAGAAAAAAATCCTATCTCCCCCACACTAAAGACTAGGCAATCAGTCAGAAGATTTCACCACAAACAAAGGACCTTCACATAAGCTCACACATACTAGCATACACACACAAATAAGAATGTACACACACATACATGCACACAAGTATGTACGTAAAGAAACTACAAGTTTTGGGGAAAGTCTGAATAGATGTTCTCAAAAATAACTTTCTATGAGTCAATGGGAATGGATTCATGTAAACTTGTTTATCTCTTACCTTAGATATTTCTCATAAACATATCCGGTTAAATAGGGAATGGTATTATTGTGTGGAAAATTTTGTAAAGGAGAGTTGAGTGGCACTTAATAAAAGTTATACACACAGTCACACCTTGGCTAACAGATAATTCTGCAAAAGAAGTGATTATTTCAAGCGCAAAGCAGTACAATAGGACTACAACTATACAATTAATGACATAATGAACTCGTGAACAAGACTTACAATAGTGAGTCTCATGCACAAACATCATAATTCATTATTCATGCAGGACTTCCTGTGGTGTCCAAATATCTTATAGTGTAAAATTGATATATCCAGACATGAATTAAAAATTACATTTTACTCATCTGTATTATGTCATCATCTTACACATCTTTCAGTAAGAAGTATTTCAGTGGCACTTAAATTGTGGATTATTAGAGAATGTAACTACGAAGTACTGAAATTTATTTAGTAAGTAACCCCCTTCCTCATTGCTCTTAGTTAAAGGGTAGTCATATATGCATGCATTTAGTTTAATTAAGGATGCTCACACTTCAAAGTTAATTTTTGTAATGCATTGCATAATACATTACAATTTTAAGTTTTAACATTTAACAATTACATCATGATGATTATTGACAAATAGCTTCATAAATTCATTACTAGCATCACAAAATTAAATTAATTTAACTGATAGTTAATATGCAGTATCATCAAATTGTTAATTTTTAATAAAGAGGATTTTGGATGTCACTAAAATCACCTAAATGGGAAGTAATTTTTATTGGAAAGTTGGGAAGGAACCTATTTTGAACCTATTTGTTTATATTATAGGCTGTGCCACTTGCTGTTATAACAATATTGGTATAGCATCATCCCTACAGCGAGGTCACCTGAATGTTACCACTACACTAGTGCTTCTGTTGTCAATAATCCCTTACTATATCTACTTCAAAAAATGTCATACTTAACTGATACACAGAAGTAGAAAAAATATAGTTTGTACCGAGTTTCACAATGTAGCTGTTTACCACTACACTACTCTTGTAAACACTGCTATCAAAACTGATCTTATGTTACCATAACAAATAATGTCTTACAATATTTTATGCTGTAAGCCATTCTAAACATTTTCAAAGTGTACACAAGATATTATACTAAGAACAAATGAGAATGTATCCATATTTAGTTATCTACGTATAAACCACATTGTGTCAGTGTTATAACCTCAATAGAAGTACAGTGGATAAATTGAGAATAAGGTCAATAATCAATTGGTGTAGCATTTGCAGGTTATTTGACTTATCACTGTTGCAATCTAACTGGATCACTTCAAGGAGACTACTGTTACTAAACAGCATCATTTATATAATCTAATAATATAGATATGTATTGCTAAGCTTTCGTTATAGAACCTTACCATTTACTTGAGGACCATTTTTAATTTTAATGAATTGAAACGCTTAAAGTCATCAAAGCTGTTATATTCAGAGCTTGTAAGGAATAGAAAGGTCATATTTCTACTGAGCCAGTGTCTTAAAAAACAAAATTCTACCATGTCTTTTTGAATCCTAGATGGATAAACAGAGCTACCAAGTGTTTTACTGTATTGTCACCAGAGACTTAAATTCACTCTTAAAAAGTCATTAGCCAATTATTTTCAAATATTATGATCTAGTCTTGTGGAGACTGTTTCTTCAATGGTCAGCTAGAGATGAGTTTACCTCAAACCATCAAAGCATATGAAAAACTGCATGTTTAGTTTAAGGGTGTGTACTTATTAATAGAAAATGGATAATAGAGACTCTTATTCCTGCTACTGAATTTTGAGAGTGCAGTCAATAACCTTTGAGATTTTCATTATTACTCATTGGTGAATGATTCTGCGCTGTAACTTCATTTGATTTTGTTACTGCAGAAGCTCATTATCATATTACCTGGCTACCATAACTAGTGATGTGCTTGAGCACAAATGGCGAGCGAGCCTAAAGACTACACTATTTTTACATGAATGATTTTGACTTCTAACACTGAAGCTACTGAAAATAAGGTCCAGTTTTTAAATTTCGCATACACGGTAAAGGGATTTCAGTGCCATAGTAACAACATAGTGCCATTACTAAAATTGTACAGATGTGATTAAAGTAAAACTATTAAGTTATATACATTATATACATATAATTATGATTACTGTATAACAATAATATAATTACTGATTATTTTAACAGTATTCTTATAGTACTTTCTCTGTAACTTAATACCTAGTTGTGAAGCTTCCTCCAGATTATGCATTATTAAAATATAAAAAAAGCTAACTTGTTGTTTGACTCTAATTCAAAAAGTGAGTTTAATAAACTCCTCATTTTAAATTTGTACTGATGTGTTTCATCATTGCTTCAAAAAACTACCCAGTAATCGTTCAAACCCAGTTTGCCGTCTTCCTTCAACACATATAATACTCAATTTTCATCTTTGAAGAGCAGCCCTGGGGCAAAAGTATTACCTTCAACAGTTTAGGAGAGGATTCCCTATCTCTAGGAAGCAAGACAGCTTAGAGAGCCCCGAAATAAATCTAAATGAACCGCCATTAAGGTTTAGCTTACTAACCAATTGTTAGTCCAAGTGTTTAGAAAAAAAAAAGGCCTGAATGCTTCTGAGACGTTTGTAACTCTTTTTTGCCTCCCACAACGCCACCTACTACTGGAAAACCAAGAGACTCTACGATACAGCACTCCCGCCCGCGAAGTTCGTTAAAAAAGTAAGTACTGCTGGTCTGGCAGTCGCTCACACTTCCCACAACTGGAGTGCAGTTTACGTGGTTAGATAAATATTCCTGTATCCAATTGACTTGAAACTTTGGGCACAGCTTAAAAACGCTTCAACCTACAGAATAAGATTATAATATAAAAAGTCAAAAAATGAAAAATAAATTTTTTTTTGTTTATTGTGATGGCACCCCTTAATTTTTTTTGTCTAAATTCACTTTTAAGATAAAATTTTACACTATGGTGGCTCTTAATAATGTTTTTAACCACAGTTTAGTAAAGAGAAGCCGTTTAATTTTTGTGACCAGAATTTCCTGTACAAATATTGAAATCAATGATTGTAATCTAATCTATTGAATTTAATTGTGACCAGAATTTCCTGTACAAATATTGAAATCAATGATTGTAATCTAATTTATTGAATTTAATTATTCTCTGTGGTTAGTTTACTCCATCGTTTATTACACTTTTTATTGGCTATTGTATGTTTTAATAAATTCCTTAGGAAAAGTGGTAATATTTCTGGATGTGTTAGTTCAAATTTAACCTTGCCCCTGTATACGATAATGTCTAATTTCCTAAATTTCATTCAAAACTAGAAAATTGTGTGCGGTGTATAAAATACACAAAAATACACGTATAAAATTGACTATTTTATACCCATGAAAAAAGTGGTTATTCCATACCAGCAATAATACTTAGAAAGTGGGCGTTGACAACTAAAAATGTACAAGTAGTCATTGTCCCACCACCCGAACGTTCGAAATAGTAATGTTCTATTAAATTGCGCTGGAGTTCGGGATACTGTAACCTCCACGGGTAGATAGCTTTCAAAATCTGTTAGATTGATCTGAAAACGTTATCATGAGGATATCGGTTGTTCTCTCTTTAGTAGGAGTTATTGCACACATTGAAGGTAAGACACGTTGAGTAAAACTTAGTTTATCTCTAGGGTAATAATTGGAAGTATAGCAACACTTACTTTAATTTTCAAAGTAGCTACGGGTGGGATTCTGAGGAATAGATTAAGCTTACCAAGTCTATTATCATTGGACTAGTATTAGGACGAGTGAACACATAGTGTAGTGGTCTTATAAACACCCCTGTATATCAAGCGACACCAACTAGGATTGAGAAGGAGGGGGTGGGGGGGGGGGGGGGGGGTCATGGTCCCCTCTGGATTCTCCCAGGACAGCAATTATTTTACTGTATGATTTTTTTTTTAACTGATGAAGCCAGAATTCTGGCATGGAAGAGAGTCCTTTTAACAAAGCCTAGCACAATTTTTTTTAAATTCTTGCTAGAATTAAACAACAAAATGCAGGTAGAATTGGTTTTAAAGCAAGTGCACTTTGTTACGAGTTTTTTTATTTATTTATATTTTTTATTCAAATTTCACTCAATTCTGACTTGAAATTACTATTATTCTCTCTTCTCATGAATTGGTAGGCGAAACCAGAAGTTCCAATTGACCATCTGCAAATACAATACATTATCTCACATGCTTTGCTGCAGTTATTCCTACCCCACTAGAATCTAGTAGAATCGTAGAGCTATTGTATGTTTCTAGCTATAATGGCCACTGGTTTGAGTAGTAAATCTATAAAATAACACTCAAGTTAATGAGACATTGTAGTGGATAATTGTACTATTCTAAAATAAATAATATCATACATACACAACTATAATAAAAATTTTCCCTCATCTAGTACTGTTTTATCAGTAATGTGCTTGTGAATCAAATGCAACTGATGAATGCTACAATCAGGAACTAGTTGTTTTCATGTTTTTATCACTGGTAATTCAAATGATACTTAAACATACTATGTTGCGTTCTGCAGGTATTATCACTACTCCTACAACCTTGCTAGAGCCTAGTGGCAATATATATTTGTGTGAAGGAGATCATGTGATTCTGCAGTGCAATGTTTCATCTGGTTCCATATCTTGGATGTGGTTTGTAAATTCTACAACAGTTGAAGTCATATACACTATGTTAGATGGTAACACAACTAGAACTGATGGTAGTATAACAACACAATATTTTGGTAATGGTTCTTCCACATTAAGTTTTCAGTATAGAGTAAGTCATTTAATCCCATCAGTTATAAACTGCAATATCAATCATCTCGTCAATATTTTGTCAAAAGGTAATACTGCATCTCTTTCTTTCTCCTATAAGCACAACTTAGTCAAACAAGCAAAAGTTGTATTATGTGGTTGTTGTGTGCTTTCAGGTTTAGTATAATAATGTAATTATTACAAAAATGGTCATTGTGATGTTATTAGTTTTGACATACAGTATTATGGGGCTATTTATTTTAGTGTGGAAATTTAATCTTGAGCAGATGTTCCAAATGTGAATGTACAAAAATAATATTATACGTAACCTGTTAAAGTTTAAATTACTTTTCAATTTTATAACAGAGCAATTAATTCACAAAACTTAAACATAAAAACTGTTATTAAACTAACAATACTATCATCAAATAATTCATGCAAATTTTTTTCTGGACTTGAATAAGCATTGGTAGTGGTTTAGTAAACCCTAAAAAAAAGGCAAATGACCATCAATAATAATTATTATACGTTTATTAATGAGTTAAATTTAGCTGTGATAATAATTATTAATTAAGGTAATGAACATAATGAACTTAGATATATAATAAGCCATTTGCTAATACTATCCATTAATTCTAATATTGCTGTCAATTTGTTGTATGTTATTTATTCTCTTGTATGTCAGTGAAGCCAAAATTTAATATGTTTTTCATAACAAATGTTATACCATTGGAAACGAGAGCCAGTCTTATCTTACAATTTACTAATTCTTCATTATCACCCACTAACATCACTTTGTCATCAAAACTTGGAACAATTAACTTTGATAATAGAATCATTACTGTTCCACTGACAATTATTTATATGGATGATTATACAATCACCTTCAGAACTGACGTCTGTGGGGAAGAATTTATGTTGAAGGAAATATATTGATTTTGAATTGTTCCATGGATAAAAAATTTGTCATATCTCTGGATTTAAATGATACTAATTATACATATACATGTACTGAACATGTATTGAATGGTACCTCATGCATAAAAGTTACTTCATCTGAAATGAATTGTAGTTCAGGTAATTATATATTGTAAGTATAACTTGGACATGAGGAATGATGAGGGAATGTAATAACCAATACTATTGTAGTTTTATTGTTACCATAATTTGTTTTTAATAAAAGTTATATCTCCAAACACAAAATCATAATTGATTGAAACATTTTTATGCAAATTCAGATGTATAAATTCTATTAATTCATATTTGGTGTGCAAAGTTACCATAATTTATAAAATAAATATTCATTATATAATTTATAATGGAAAAAAATGTAATAAAATATCATTCCTGATTATCTCTCTGGAATGCTAAATGTATATCAGTATAACAACTGGTAATAATTTATTCTAAGTGCATTCTGAAAAAATGTAATGACATTTAAAAAATTGTTGGTACACACTTCACAAAGTGCGTGCTGACAAAATGAATTAACATTGTTGTATAATATTATATTATTACTTATACATATTTCAAGGAATTCCAGATAATCAACATTAGTTGTCTTGATTAATTTATATAAAATTATATTTTTTAGGCGTTGGTAATTAATTCTACAACTTAAGATAAAAAAAGTAATACATTTTAAACATATTCAGATAGCATGAATTGCTATAAAATTAGCAGAATATCTGTATTTAAAGTCATCAATATTGTTAATTAGTAAATTATTTTAACTTTTCACTAGATATTTATCACTTTGACAACAGCACAACTACTGGAACTTCTGTCATAGCCACTGAGAAGAATATTTGTGCTACTAACAATGACTATTACGTAATTATTCTCCCTGTGGTATTCTGCTTTTCTCTTGTTTTATTTATACTTTCTGTAATACTATTCACTATGACATTTGTAGTGATAAACAGAAATACAAGGTAAGTAATAATTCTAGCAATAGTATTAATAAAAAAAATTGCACAAAAATGTTAAAAAATTTATGGACTTATCAGGCAAGTTCCAGCAGTTCATTGTTGGGAGGGCAAAGGTTGCATGAATTTATGTGTACATTGATAAACTACCATCAGTTTTGTCAACTTGCTAAGATATTAAATAATGTTCGTTTATATGATATTCCATAAGCTACGCTTGAAATGTTCCTATTTCTCATTTTATTAATCTCTATCAAAGTTAGTTAAAATAAATGTTCTCATGGAAATGTTGCATATGAGGTTTCAGGTAAGCCAAGACACAATATTGGATCTCTCGAAAGTAGAGTAGTTTGTTGAAGAAATACCTGCCTTGATTTTATTTCTGAATAATGTTGACAAAATTACTCCAATGTTGTCAAATTCAATGATTTGTCTAAACTATTACTTTTAATTTTAATTGTTTGTATATATGTACTATTATACAGAGCCAAAGAGAGAAGCACCAATATGACCAAATTTGTGACTACTCCGCAGCATCCTAGTACACCTACCTATGAGGAAGTGAAAGTTGACCATCACAGTGAAGCCACAGAAATGACAGCTAATTCAGCTTATGGACTTCAACATATACCACATTATTAATACTAATGTTCTTAAGTAAATACCTCATGACATTACTTGTTCTGTAAAATACTAGAATAGTGTATTTAATTCAGTGCAATACATTGATTTACCTACAATTCATTAAACAATTTATCATTACATAATATAGCTACAATAATGCCATTAATTCTAAAGTAATATTGTTGGATAATTTGCATTGCTTCCACTTTTTATTCTGGCTCTTGTCAACTAGTTATTGAATCGGCAGAACCAAGGAAAAATTATTAGTGTTTGATTGATTTGTAGTAGCTAGCCCAGAGCAGTATCCTTCATTCATTTCCATTAAGGCAGATCACCACATGTCTGCAAACATTCTCTGATAGAGGTGGGGAGCTTGAAACCACATCTACAAGCTAGTGTATTTTTACGATAGAGATTCTATCTATAAATAAACTTCACCCCATATAATATGCTTTATACATACAAATACTGTGACCCATATCTTAGGTAATTGAAACCATGCCTTCACCGAACAGTCGGTAAAGGATCTGGCTCGCGAGAACTGAATGCACATTCCGTAATTGAAGAAAAAAATTACAGCTTCCGCCGAGCTCTTCGTTTAAATAATACATTTTGCTTGCGGGGTTTTATGCTGGATATGTCTCACTGCAGTAATTTCTGTTCCAGTGCATTGTAGCCTACAACGAGGGAAAGTTTTACTCATACTTAAGAGCAACGCCGAGGATGTGGACCGTCTTGAGCAAATACTTATTGATGTGGATTGCATTGATTAGAACACCAGTGGGGGCTCAATTTAGTGAGTGTTTAATTCATAGAAATGGGTATTGTAGCATTTGACTTCAAGCTTACTCTGACACCGCCGATATTCAAATTAGCAAAGGAAAGGGATTGTAGATAGCCAACATATTTATAGTAATCGTAGGTTTGGAATTTGGGGTAGATGTTATGTTGTTGTTTTTTCCAACTACTAAACAGGACACTTTATTTAGGCTTCAGTCATGTAGATTTGTAAACTGTATGGCTAGGAAAAGATAACAAAGCAAGATGATGATCTAGATTTCCCAGGAGGAAGAGTTGAACTTCTTGACTGCTGAGAATTTCTTCAACTAAAGGTTAATTAATTACAACCTTCATTAAAGAATGTGATTAAAACTCAGGAGTTAGCACTCAAACCCTCACATGTTTTAAACAGTTAAGCAAGCCTTACTAATTCATTTACTAAAAGGAAGTGGTAGTAAAGGTTAGGAATTTTTAGGCTGTTAGATTAAAGTTCTACAGTGTATCAGCATGCAAAATTTGAGGTAGGTACATTATTCAAAGAAATTTTAATTACTTCATTTTGCACTATAAATGCACACATAACATAAATATGCCCTAAATCTGATGTAACATTGAGATGCAAATACAGTTATTGTCAATGATAACAAAATTGAACAAGATATTGTCCTCTGTGGTGCCTAGTATCCTCTGATAGTTCGATAAGGTTGACTGCCACCAGTTCCACTGACAGGCTATGCTAGTATCCCACAGTTGGTCAATTAATAATGGTTAAAGTTATATTAAGAGACATGCAGTAATACAAACAGGCTCAGTTGGTCAAATGGACAAATAATCTACAGTGCTCAGTGACTATAGGCGTAGGGATGAGGGGTAGAGGGGCCCCCCCACCTTTACACAAAGACAGTGAACAATGAGTCCAGCTCTGCCGGTAATCCCAGAAGTATCAATTACTACTACAATGTGGCATGACTATGAATATAATTAAATGCTGAAGGGTTGGCCTATTCCGGCTCCACATCCTCCCTTTTTTGGCCCGTAAAGCTTTTTTTGTAATAGTTCATCTTTATTAAGTAAACATTTTCACTATAAAAGAAATTCCATTGTTTACAAGTTTCTAAAGCTTTTATTAACTATTCTACAATTAATGTGTTCTAAATCCTTTGTTTGTTAACCTAATTGCTGTAATTATACTAAGTTATATCTATGTCATAAAGGATAGAGGAAATGCATAAGCAATTGCATCCTCTTTCTACATTATATCACATTACCATATCAGTGTTTGTTTGTTTCCAGCACATTGCCACTAAATTATTATAATGGAATGAAATAGATGAAAAGTGAAACCTAGTTCAATTATACCTTTTCAGGTGCTACACTTCTTCCAATGGAATATATTATTAATGTCTGTCCTGGGCAAGTACATACTCTAACTTGTAATGAATCTCTTATTGGACATTTATATTGGGAATGGAGAAGTTCTAATGGAATGATGTCAAGGAGGTATTTTCTTGCTGAAAATTTAAACATACCAATGCCTCTTGTTCAAAGCCACAGTGAAGAAGTAAACACTACTTTATTGAGTCTGATTAATAGCTTCGTCAGTTCAGCACTACAGTTTACGTTATCTGGGAATGTTCTATCAGCTAATGTGACGTGTAATCAAGAATCAAGAAGGATTAAAGTTGTAGGTTAGTAAAGGTGGATATGGACCAGTGGCCATTAGTATTTATTCAGCTCAATTCATGGGCATGACTAACTGAAGTATTAACTAACCATGAACAAATTCATTGCATAACTCAAATAACACCATTTATTATTATTATTTGTGATTTTTTTGTATAGTGTTTGTTACATGAAGTATGTTTTTTTATTAGATGGTTGAAAATATATTTAGAGGTGTGCAGCATATATAACAGTTTATTGAGGTGCATTATTTTCTGATGGTTATTTTGTAGGTTTAAAAAAAATGTCCATTATCAGAAATGTTTGGACTATTAAATATATTATACATGAATAGTATTAAGATTAAATTTCGAGACTATGGTGAATGAATTAAATAGAATGGGCAAGTGAAGAAATAACTAAATTCTTATGAACATGGGAAAGAAATTTTTGTGCTTACTTCAAAAGAAAACAGATTTACAGCAATTGTTGTCTACATAATATTAT